>JAEHJW020006770.1_pt1 | contig 29331 bp, 55 predicted proteins | sample 9271431 | NCBI WGS metagenome assembly JAEHJW02 | reverse complement strand
CTTCGGATTTAACCCTGAGCACGGGACCATGGAGTATGATCATCTCATACTAGGACGGTTAATTCTGCTCCTAACTATATGTGACAAGGGAGCGACCCAAGCCACTAGCAGTGACTGACGCAGGCTCAATTAACCAGTGATAACCATTCGGTTCTCAGCCCGAACTTTCCTAAAAAATGTTTATGCTACGTTAAGAAAGCTATCGGCGCGTTTCCTAATCGTTTCGAAGTCTTCTTCGATTAATATTTTGCCGTTCTTAAATACAGTTCGCAACTGATTCTGATCGGCTTTAAGATCATCTTCGGGAATAGATGTAAACTTGCCATCCCATTTATTATACAGAACCATATATTTGCCGGCTTTGGAGTTCTTGCCAGGATCATCTTTTGGATGCTTCGAAAACGTTCGTTCGAGGCCATCGACTTCAGCAGCAGACGCTTTGAATGCGAACTTGAATGTATCTCTGTTCACCATTTGTAATAGCGCGCCGCCCATACCAAACACAAAATTGTCAGTCGAGAATCCTGCTGAGGTTGTAGCTGAACAGACCTTATCGATCATTCCGTATGACATCCAGTCACCGTATATGATTCTGACTTTTGTATTTAATACTTTGTATCCTTTATCTGTCAAATTACCGCCGAACGAGTCCCAAAGTTGATTCAGCAGATGACGCATAATATCTGGTGGATACCCGCTATCTGGTCTAACAACGACAACGCCATCTCTGGTAAGAACCTGATCTCGCAAAGATGTCGAAAACAGTTTTACCGCGTTATTCAGATCATAAGAATCGGAAACAATACTGATATACCCTTGTGGATATTGTTCCATAAAGTATTTATAAGCCTCAGCTTCATGATCTTCGCCCCAAATGATCGTCTCTGAATGCTCGGTAGCAGGAACCGAAATTCCTACACCAGGCCGAGCCCCGTAATAATCAATTGCGGCCTGAATACCTGGAAGATTGTCCGATCCTAAGAAATTCACTAGATGTGCACATCCACCAATTTCGGCAGTTTCGTCTGAGCTGGCGCCTCGATATCCAAAGTCATTTAAACTGACCGGAATCTGCATAGATCCGCCGGTCTTCTCAGCCCATTTGCGAATCAATTTCTTGATCCCAAATGAAGTTGTTGCCACAGAGGTAGGATACCATAGACTTTGAAGTAACAGAGATTCTATATATGTCGCAATCCAAGGATATTTGGGGTCTGTGCTTTCCACCGTCCAAAGTACATTGTGACTATCGACTAATGATCCTTCGGGAAGCGCTTTTATTTCAACCGGAATGGTGCCTTTGTGATCTTGTAGTAGCTGCTTCCAGCCTTCATAGTTATAAACTCCGTCAAATCCGAAGACACCTTTGTTAAATAATTTTCCATATTCAACATCAGCTTCATCAAAAACAACTCCTTCGAGCCATTTTTTCAGCGCCATCTGAAGACCGAAAAACAATGTACGCGGCGGCACTCCAGGGTCAGTAACTCCACGACTCTCGCCAATGCCATATAGCTTGGTTGTGTTCGGAGGCAAAAACTTCCAATGCGCTATTTTATACGCATCAGTTCGTAAGATAAATGATTTCTTTTTTCCTTGATATGCAATACTCATCTTGTCCTTTATGCAGTGATGGTGGGTTGTTGTTTAATTTGAATGTACTTTTCCCAAAGCGGAATGTGCACCGGATCTAAATACAAATGTACATTGGCCTGCGGTACCCATTGAACCTTGCCACCTTCTACATCGTCACCTCCAGCTTTGAGCTGTCCGAAAATGTAAGGCGCTTCGAATACATGGGTTCTAATCTTTTCATCCAGATTTTTATAACGCCAATCGCCGGATACATTCATACTAAATAAGTATCTCAAAGTACCGACTTCAACATTTGTTTCTTCCATAACTTCTCGCCGCGCATCCTGCTCATCGGATTCAGAATTTAATTCTGTAAATCCGCCGGGAAACATCCACTGTTTTTGCTCTGGTTTTTGAATGAGCAAATATTCATGCTTGGGGTTGAAGATAATAATATCAACGGTTGGAATCGGATTCTTAAATCGATGCAAGGTCGCCCAAATAATTCCAGCGCGAAAATCTGGAGAATCTAAGACTGAAATCTTTTCTCGTATTTCTGTTCCATTTGCCGGTACTATTTCTTGAAGCTCTTGCACGGAATAGTTCCCGCGATAACTATTAATAAATGAATTTCGAGATCCATATAAAATTACGGATTCGTTAGGCAACAATACTGAACTAATAAGTTTGTCTACATTTTTGGACCAAATCTCATCTGATTTATGATCTTTAATCGGTAAAATAATTGCATTAGGATATGCACGACGTAACATCTGCGATCGCATCTCAAAATCCAGCGGATCTTTGTTAGTTGTCGGCACCTCTGCAATTCCTATTAAAATAACAAACTTAGGATGAAGCTTCTGAACTGTGTCTAATAGCTGATAATAGCCTTCATGCAACATTGGAACTTGAAATCGTCCGATCACAACTCCAACCTGCACTTTGGGTAGTTTTGTGCTTAGCATAAACTTCCTTTCTTGTGTTATTTCTTATACCAGTTTATTCTGTTTGGACTGGCATCGGCTCGGGTAAACTGAGGACTGTTTGCTTATGTAAAGCCGCAAAAATAATTTGACTTACTGTTTGTTTATTAACAAAGCCTTCACAAATCCATCCACGGCCTTCTTCAAATTTTAGTGGAAAAATATAATCTTCGTTTGAGGCTGTCGCTTCGCGGTCACTTATATCTATTACTGTAGCAATATGAAACCCTTGAGTAAAAAACGCAGGAATTGCTACTTCATCTTGAGTAACTAATGGATTTAGTTCAGTTAATTCAGTGACTACGACGGGTTGTCGATTTTGTAATTTATAAATCTCTACTCCGTTTACTTCATAGGCTGTCCAACCCAGTTTCATCTCCACTCCTTAGAATGTTTAGTTCTCGGTCAAGTTGTTCTTTTTTAGCTTCACGTTCGGCAATGGCTACTTTTGTGCCATCGGCTAAAGATAAAAGCTTATGCTCAGCCATCCATGAAGGTTGTTGGTACTCTATAAGATAATCTCGAGAATCTTCCTTTAAGCGTAAGCTGTGTAAACAGCCATACTCGAATAGTGGCCCTTCTGGAAACAATCCTAAACGAATTACAAAGATTCGGCCATAAATAAATTTATGACCGACTTTGTAATAAACCTGTTCACCTAATTTAAACTTAGGAGTTACAGTTTGAAATGTTTTAGGATCGCCGTTAAAAGTTCGTCCAGGCTCTGTACCTGTGGAACTTGATAAATCTGGCATATTATATCAACATTTCCCTTTCTCCAAAATCCTTCCGGACAATGGACTATCATTTTCGAATGAAATAACCCAAATTCTAATAGCGAAATCGGAGCTAAGGCCGAAGGCTCAAAATGCATAACGACCAAATCTGCAAACGTTAGTGCGTCATTTTCCCACTTTACCTGTGCATAAAAATCAGGATTATTTATATCCTGCTTCCAATTTGCATTCCAATCGTCTCTGCGCGGATTTAGAATATTGATATTCACTCCGCCTAATTGTTCTGTTAATTGAGCTTGCCAGTCTATGGCTTTTCCCATTTCAATAGAGCCGGCTAAAAAAACAGACGGCAATCCGTTATCTGGTAAATAATTAAGTGGCTTATAAATATTAGCCATTGATAATTTCCTGTAATAGCCGTTCAGCAACTGCTTGTGTAGTTTCTACGACTATTTTTGTTTTGTTGATTTCTATAGTTATTTTTACTTTGGAACCTAGAACTGCTTGCGCGAATGCTTTTTCACGCGCACGTATTCTGGCTAATGCTCCTAAATCATCCATCACTCTATCTTGGTTATCGATTGTACCCTGATATCGTACGTCTTTAAGGTACCTGTTAGGAGGGTATGTGCAAATACTATCTTCACTATATATAGCTCCCGTTCGGTTAACTCCCGGTTTGCAGTCATTGTCCAATTTAATTTTCCTTCGGCTATTAGTTTTTCGTCATAGCCAAAATCATTCGCAATTTTATTTACTTCAGCTAAAATTTTATCAACTTCCGGAATTGAATTTCCCCAGTTGATAGTACAGTTAATTTTGTATTTATATTCCATCCATCCTGTGATTAAGTTAAAAAAGAAGGGAATGCTTTTTTAGGTATTCCCTTCTCTGACAAAGATTTACTGTGTTTGCAGTTTGAAAGGTGATACCACTATTCGTGGTTCGATATAAACAGGCTTTGCTGTGGGTCCGTTTGGGTCCTTTAGTATAATCCAAGTCCCTTATGTAGCCATATATGAATCTAGATCCTGAGACATGCCCTGTCGGTATGACTTGGTCTTTTCAAATGCCTGGCGCTGTACGTTTTGGTACTTCGGCGCAAAAAATTTGTACATGAAAAAGTCGTTACCCTGGAAGATCCATGTCAACGCGAAAATCGCGATGAGAGTACCGACCACGATACCGGCTCCTTTGAGGATGCCCATTCTTGTTCCTTTCGATTAATGAACTGAAATACATGATCTGGCAGCTGAGGATGTGTCGCCACGTAAGATGCCAGGTCCCACGTGGTTATAATAAAATTAGCTGCCTTAGACCACACTGCGACAATGAACTCCCGATTGACAGCCACTAATATCAATCTTTTGTTGTTAGTGATCTTTTCAATCGTTGCGTATTGATGGCCGCGAATACGCTCTTCAATGTCACGTATGGTAGCATTCGTACGCTGCCGAACCCTTTCGACAGCGTGATACGAATGCCGAACTTTTTTCTTACGACTCACGATATTTCTTGATCCCGAAGATCAGCCCGAGTATGGCCAAAAGCCCGAGAAGCGGAAACAGAATTTTTTTCATAAAAACTCCTTTCTTTAGTTCTTATGCCGGAATCAAGCGATCTTTTTTGGTGAAAGGCCATCTATAGCCTGTTAATTTTTCAAACCAATTAATCGGTTTAATATATATTACGCGGCCAACTATTGTGTTGTCCGCCACCTTAATTTGGCCGGCACCCCAACTAAATCCGATCGCAGTAACTTCAGAGATTTCTACTTCTCTGAAAATCACGTCCTCGTGTGAAAAATATGTTGCAACAGCGGCTTCTGTCAAAAAGGCATGAAACCCCGTGATATAGCGGGTCGTTTGACCAGTTAGAGTGTTTGTGGCCAGTTGAGAAGGTGCCAATTTATTAAGTGGTATGTCATGAATTCTGCGTCCAATTCTAAACTTTATGCGGTTTGTGTGGGACATCCCAAAAAACGGTACCGGCTGCCCGAGCCAATTTGTTTTGAATCCTTTAAAGGCAGTGCGCGATGCGCCGGTATTACTAGAAAGTACATCTATACACATTAGTATTTCTCTTTTTTTTGTTATAAACTTATTACGATTAGGCCACAAATTACTAAAATGACTCCAATAATAAAGGTCAATGTTAGTTTTTGTGTACCAAGAAATATATATAAAATCGTGAGCGGAATGATGTAACTAATTTCGTAAATAGTTCCTACCATTACATTGTATTTCCAGGTCAATAAGAACCAAAATACTGGAATAGTTACAGCTCCTAAAAATAACCACCAATCTTTGTCAAAGACAAAATTAAAATTGGCAGTCGTGGCCGGCAAGACTGCTCGTAGAATTAAGAAGAAGAGTATACCTTCTATAAATTTTTCTGTGGCTATCGCGGTCAAGCCATAAGTTTTCAATAATCTTTCATAAAAGATACTTGTGATCGCGGTTGCTAGCGATAGACCTACACCATATAAAATGTATTCAAACTTCATGCTACATTGGGATTCGGTTGATGTGTTTCAATATATAGAAGTAACTGTTCTGCCGGTGTTTGGGCAGCAGCTACCATTTGTAAAAGCCATCTTGCAGCAATTAATTCAGAAGGGGCAAACGTACTAGCAATGTTCTGCACGGCATCATACCGAGAAACGGCCATCGCCAGATAATTTTCCACATGTACAAAATGCAAATCGTATCCTATTTCATTTAGAATAAATTCGATATCTGTTATATCCAAATCATCTGAAGAATCGATTTCGGTTATTAGATCATTGGTGTATGAATTGATAAGCTGAAACTTCCCATTTTCTAGTTTAAACAGATGGGGATATTTTCGAGCTAATTGTTCAAAGGTTTCAGATGTTTGGGCTTTATTAGGTTCCATATTAGATTGTCATATTTTTTAGAGTCATACATTGCAAAGATTACCGAAGGATAATTAGTTTTCTTTATCAATTCGGCGGCGTCCTTTCGAGAAAGTACTAACGTACTTATCACAGAAGTCTGAAGTTTGCAATAGTTCTCAATCAGCTCGAAAGCAGATTGAAGTTTCGTTACGGTGTTTTTCATGGAATCATAGAATTCGTCTGGAACCTGTTCGATTAACGCTTGGACGTCCGTATGGTTTGATAGATGCTCCCATACACGTTTTTCGGAAAAATCAGTAACTATTCTATGAATTTTGAGATATTCTTCGAATTTCACTTTAACGCGAAATCCGGACTGAAATCTAAGAACAAATCCTTCTTTGTTGGCTAACTGTACTTGTGTAATCGTGCTAAGATCGGAGTACTGGGAATATACCGCAGGTACAGGAAATCCTAAAACAGTTTGGGTATCTTCTCGGCCAGTTTCGGTTTCTATTGTAGCTAAATGTACAAGTTTTTCTTCCTGTCCATAATCTACGACTATTCGATTTTCTGGATAAATTATCTCAAAAATATAGGTATAGGCTGGATTTAAGTTTTTGATTTGATCTTGATATTTAGTCTGTAGCAATTGTGTGCCTTTGATCGCTTGTTCGCTTTCAAAGCCACCGCGTGTAGATAAGTACGGTTTACCATTAAACCAGTAACTGATCCCCATTGAGCCATCCATCTTTTCAAATGCTTGAAAAGGTTCGTTCGGAATTGTGATCCCAAGCCCCGGGAGCTCGGATAGATTCCAAAATTTTTCAAAAGGTCTGGATAAAATAACTCCGGAATTGTCAATTATCAGTCCGCGGCATTTTCTCGTAAAGTCAGTCCAGTGCTTGGAGTAACTACAGTTGGGAGTGTAATTTAAAATCGAAAACTGCCCCGACGAATGAAATCGACGGAATATATTATGTGCTTCTATCTCTTTTTGTAATTCTACTAAGTCTATAGTAGCCATTTTATACTCCGTTGATTTTGTTAATTTTCGTAAATATTGCCTTTAACGACATACTTATTCGAGGAACCGACAATATCTAATCCGAATCCCGTATTTTCATTGCCCCATTTAAATCCTACTTGAGTGCTTAATATATCTTTATTATACAGGTGTTTGCGAAATTCAGTAAATGTTATCGCACTGGTAGTATTAGAATACTCACTATAGACATAGTCGCCTTCATAAATGGGAATATGAAATTTGTCAACTATACCAGTAAATTTCATTAAGACATCGCCACGCTGCATAAAAATTTCATTCTCTTTACAATAGTGCATCTGCTTCTTAGCAATATCCCAAACACGATAAGGCTTTGGTGGGTCTCCAAATTGCCAATGCCTGAGAACTTGCATGAAGTTTTTACCTTCTTTGAAGGGCTCTGGTTCTATTATTCGAATCGACTTGTTTAGCGCGTACGCGATGCCTAAGTCAAAATGAGACCCCTGCGAACTCGAATTGTAAAATACATGAATCTCGTCGGCATTAGATATTGCACGATCATTGGCATAACAAATTTTTGAACCAGATTGATTTTGATCGGTGTCTCTGTGCGGCAAGTAAACTGTATGTCCGCTGGCTTCCAGGCGCCGAACGTGTTTTTCAAGGCGTTCTCGTAATTCTGGGGAAGCTTCGCGGACTGAACTAATAATGTATATGTTCATTTATTGTGTTGTACTCCGTTATGATTGTTTGTAATATTTTTGCATAGTTGATATCTGAATACCAGTAACTTGGCAATCTATTTTGTCCGGTGCTGCGACACTTGGCAAATTCTAAAAATTCGCGCATTAAAGAAATACGGTCCTCTAAGTTAAGAATTCCCATAATTTGTTCGATTACTGAATAGTCGTAGGACGCATTCTGGGGACCACGGAGCGTATATAATAATATGCTCTTTTTCGGTTCAGGGAGAGTAATAAATTTTCCGGTTCTGATGTGCTCTATTAACACATCTTGAAGATACTTTAACACCAGTGTATGAATTGTTTCTGGCTGATGTGCCCAAGCTGGAACCTCTATTTCGCTAGTTATAGTCAGATTAAATACACCAACTTTATTGTTTTCGCTAGCTACGACAATTCCTTCAGCCTCAAATGCACGAGGATTAGGTATCGCCGCGTCGTATCCTAGCATATTGGCTAATAATCCCAAATTTAAATCTCGATATGCGTGTAAAACTTGATCAGTACAGAGTCGCGGATTTGAAGAAATAGGAACCGAGTTGGTTTTTCCAACGTACCACGGCATGAAGTTCCTCGTCTGTCCGTATGGATTAGTTAACTTAAATAATTTCATATTAATGTTCCCTTACAATGTTTACATACCCAAAGATCGAAGGAATGATAATTGTTATGGTAAGTTCGTTTAAATGCTCCTCGTTTTTTACAATAAGGGCATTTAGGAACAGAGGCTTTCCATAAATTACACGAAATATATATAATTCCAATTAGGCATAGCAGAATAACATATAGTAGGGTTACTAGCTCATAGTTCGGCATCGGGCGAAATCTTTGATAAATTGTCTATAACCCGGTCTCTAGGATTAAATTTACCAATTCCTTTTGAAAATTGTTGAAGCCGTTCTTGTATACGCGCTTGAAATATTTGCCGGACTTGTTCTTGTCCTTCAGGGCTTTCGACGTAGTCCTGTAATGCTTGGTTTGCTTGTGCTTCGATATATTTATCAAAATCAAAATTATTAATAGCTTTTCGTACCGCTTCTTGCATTCTATCTGCAATATACATGGCTTCGACCCCGATGGCCGAAATCATTTGTTCGCCCATGCCATGTACACGTAATTCTATTGTCGGATCAGTTCTCATCTTCTGGTTTCCATAATGGTAAGTATTTAAAAACTTGGGGCCATTCTTCGCGTGGGCAAAATGCTAGCGCTGTGGTCCGATCATCTAGTTTGGATTCTGTTATAACGGTGTAATGTGGCAGATCGACAAATTTCTTCAAGTCGGTTTCTTCTATTTTACAAACTACTTTCTTAAAACTATAGAACCTCCAATCCTGGATTATATCACGAGTCTCTTGAAGCTCGCTAAATTCTAGCCAGCACGCAAGACTCGCATGCGCTGCAACTACCGGTGCATACCCGGCTGGAACATTGTCAAGTATTAAGATATACATCTTTAGTTTACTTTTGTCTATCTCACTCATCGACGTCCTTTACATATTTGGTTAATATTCTTTGAATCGCTGCTCCAAAGTTTGTTTCATAAAAAAGTTCTGGATCTGTAATATTGAATTTATTACAAAATGTCTGTCCCAGACGTTGTGTCTTTGGAGTTTGGGTGGCCCATTCGTGATAGAATCTATTGTATTCCGCTATTGAAACTATTTTGTCAGTCATCGAATACCACCATCATTTTGTTAATCCATGGATGTGCTTTAAAAAATGCTCCGACCCACTTTTGAGTTTCGGTATTATATTCCGGAACTTCTTTGCGAGTAAAGTAGTGAACTACGTCAAATGAATCTAATATATGATCTTTGACAAACTCACAAACGGTATTATGGTCCATATCAGAATTTAATCTGATAAAGTCGCCAAGTTCGGCCTTAGAGACATAATAAATGGCATTCTTTTGTTTTAATACCGGTTTCAGTTTTTTAGTCTTTGTATTAATGTTAGTGTCCTTTTGCTTGGCCCAGAGGTTAAAAAGCCAGTGGAGCGCGCGTTGTGATATGGAACTTTTGTTTTAAATTGTCGTGCAGTTGGATCTATGATTTCACCGGTAACTTTATTTTTAAGAAACCAGTGACTTGTAGATTCATGTACAATATGTTGTGGAACTAGTTTTATCTCCGGATGAAGATAATAAAGCGCTTCTGCCACGATATAACAGTAACCAGCGTATTTATGACCAGTTCGATACTCTGGTTTACGCAGATCATCCGTTAAAACAGACAGAAGCTTTTTGGCGGTTAAATTAATTTTCGCGATGAACAATTTTAAATTCTAAAAAGAAAGCCGATACTGCCGTAAGTAAGAGGCTTCCAAATACGGTAATATACCACACCGTGGTTGGACCATTTTTATCTGCTAACTTTGGATAAAAGATTCCAAACCATATAGGACCAAAAACGGTAGCCCAGAAAGCTATCGCTAACCCTATTATGAGCAACACTGCCCAAATTCTCATCTCAGTATTCTCCTGCATATTGTTTCTGAATTAGTGCGATAAAGGCTTCGGAAGCTGCGTCAATTTTTGTAGTATAGATATATCCCGAAGAAACACTCAGCGGGTAAGATTCGGCGTAAAATGCCCAATATTTTTTATCTACAAAACTATTATCGGTAAAATTGGGCTTTAAACGACCCACTTCTATCCACCATCCGATGCGATTAGCTATTCTGTCGAGTAGGTCTTGAGAAAGACCGACCTCGTCAGGTCCGATAAAAAATTGTTCTACATCATACGCATCTTCAACAAATGAAAATACATAACAGGTGGAAAAAACTTTTTCCATTTTAAATAGATCTGGTCTGCGCTTTGCGACCACCGTTAATGCTTCTATGATTGTCATAGTTGCTGAGTAAATCCTTCCTTAGTCAAGTTTATGCCGATTTGTTCGATATCGACTGGTCGTTGAGATCGATAATCACGCCCGTTAGCTGTGATAATTTTATTGATTTGATCGGCTTGTGGATATTTAAACCATTTCAAATATTCAACGCCGCGCTGTAGTACGAGAAATACGATTCCGGTGCAGATTTCGCCGCTTAAAAATATATTATGCTTTGCCCATCTAGCCGGGAGTTTTAACTTTTCAACTAGCCAAAGCCAAATAAACCATGGTAACTGTGCCGCACCATAGATATCTCCATCGTGAGCCTTCATAATATCCATTAGTGCTAAGGCCATAGCGTGTTGAACCAGCGGATCTGTCCAATGATACCAATGTAGTACGCTGGTTTGAGAAATGCTGGTCCGTTTGATAACTAGGTCAGCTTCAAACACCAAGTGGTCCGTCCCCGCCTGATTAGCCACCTGTTCGCCTAAATAAACAAGCGTATGTGTTAATTTGTCCTGGCCGCCGCCAAAGAGTATGATAAGTTTGTCTAATGTATAATAAAATCCGGTTCCTCGGCCATTACAGGCTCCAAAGTCCCCGGTTGTAAGTGTGTTAAGTAGTTCCATTTGGTACCCATTTAATATGTGTTGCGTCTATTGGTAAATATTGTATATCTGACGGATAAATGCGGCAGTTTGCCTGTGATAAATTATTACGCATCGGTACTGCGTATCCGTCATAGTCAAGAAGCTTTCTATTTTCTACAGCCTCACGAAACTCATCTACGGTCATTATAGTAGTACCTGCCTCGTCTCTTTGTCCATAATACTGATGCTGAACCGTACTATCTGGAAATTCATCTATCAGTTCTTTGATCACCGCCTTAGCCTGGGAAACCGATAAAGAACTGGCCGACATAACATACGAGATTAAACCTTGTATTGCGTCCTTATGATCTTGTATTACGGTAGAATGTAAATTATGTAAGTAGCGTATTTTTAGATCCATAGTCTCAATTTAGGCTTAATGTCTTCTAACATCTGTTTCGTTTCAATCATGATCTTACGTTCCCCTAAAAGCCAACCAGTATCATATGCCGCTAGTAGCCATGCGATTGCGAGTTTCATTCGCCGTACTTCTTTTCCACTACTGCGATAAGTGCGGCTTTTGCGGCTTCAAGTTTGGTAAGGAACCAAACATCCTCGTAAGTATCATCGACAGACAGCAGGATGGCTTCGTCTCTATTCTGCGCTCTCCATCCCCATTCTGGATTAAGATTGGCGTACCAAAAGATTTCGTACTCCCACCCAATCTCCGCAAGGATAGCGTCGATTCTGTCCTGCGTGGGGTATATAATACATTGGCCTATCTGAGTATATAGGTCGGGTCGGTTTTGCTTAAGCAGTTCTAATGCTTGTTGGAAGTCCATGTCCTCTCCATTCTGATATTCTGAATTGCGCTTACAGAAACGCCAAACTCTTTGGCAAGCACCCTGATTTGCCCATAATACCGGCGGGTTCGGAGGCTTCTTCAAATGTTAAATGTTTCATATTTCCTTTTCTAGTGTTAAGATTCCCATAAAATCGTCTATTGCAAAGTCACCGTTGATCTCGGCCTCGTTTGGAGATAGCCGATCAACTTCGTAACCTTGTTTTTCCCTCTTGGCGAGAATCGCATTAAATTCAGCGGCCGTGGCCCCAGTTTCTTGGACTAGGTAACCAAAGCCGCTGAAACAAGACATTCTAATCTTCATCGACCTCATACTCCGACCTGGGCATTTTCAAATGTTGTAGACATTAGTTATTACTCCATTTCTTTTTGAATGGTCCATGCTTCCAATAAAACATCGAACATTTCAGTTACGTCTTTTTGTGGTAGTGCGTCTTGTTTATAGATAAGTGCTTTTTTATAAAAATTAGTTAGCTTTTTGTAAGCATCCATTAATTTAGATTGACGAATTTCGGCCACTTCATTAAGCAAAATTCGCACGTCATGCGCAGTAGATTCGAGGGGATGAGCACGTAAAAATTTTAGGCGCTCCGATGAAATCTTTTCTGAGGCCATTCTTATAATTACAACTCTCCGAAGCGATGGTATTCAATGTTGTCGTCAGTTGCCGTCTCCATCACTTCAATATACTCGATCATGTGAGGAAGCCATAAACGACTCTTGCTGGGCACTATGGTTATAGTTTCCCAAATTCCTTCTTCAGAAATCTGTCTCAATACTTCGTCTATTGCGGCAGCAGAGGTCTTAACGACATTACTGCCTGTGGTAAGATGGCATTTATATGTATATCGCATTATTAACTCCCTATGTCTAAAGTTATTGTGTCGTTATTTTTAATAGTGACCCGTTCGAACCACAGATCGTCGAAAGCATGGCCCCAAACTCCATATTTTGCTTTAGATTTATAGATACGTTTATAGATCTGCGCTATTCTCCAAAGTAGTTCGCCAATAGTATCTGCATTTGTTATAGGAAATCGATACGATTGGCCAAGTGGATAGTCAATAATAACTACACCCTTTGAAAACGGCTTGTCTAAAAAACTATAGCAACGATCACTAGTGATAAGGCGTTCAGCGATCTTTTTCGAAACTTCTGTCAAGCTTTTAATGTGTACATTGACTTCATATTTTCTTACCGATGCCATTAGCCCACTCGTCCACTATTTAAATGATCATTTACATTACGTGTATTCTCGACCATCGCTTCAAAACGAGCGGTCGCTGCTTCAGAGAGATCGTCTTGATATTCATTTGCCAATAAGTTTCGAATATCATCTGCTGGAATTCGATCTAAAAAGTCCACTATGGGAGCATATCTAAAAAAACAATATAAATCGATCAGCTCCTCCTCATTTTCTATTGTTATCGCGAGCTTGATGGGTTCAAATTTTGGTGTATCTTGTTCAATTTCGAGTTTCATAGTTTCCTCCTAGGAAATTATCATTTGGTCTTTAACTTCGTTTTGTATTCGTTCAAATAATTTATCTGTCATCGTGTAGACACGCGGCCTAAATTCGGCGGAATCTCCAGGGGATTTTTTAATCCGTTTCCCCATAAATGAATCTGACGCCAATAGCAACCCTTCACTGATCATTTCACGTCTGACCGAAGTTGCTTCACCTTTAGTTAATTTGAGTTCTTCGGCAATAATCGCAAATGGTAATTGCCTGTGTTCTTTCACCAATGGCAACCATGTTGCCTTATTTTCTATTAAGGCATCAATGATATGGTGCACTATTTCATCGGTTATACTTTCTGATAAAGTTACCGAAGATTGAAACAGAGTACGTTCTGATTCTGTAATAGGCACTTCCATACTGTACCTGTTTTCCATGTCATTTTGACACTCATTCCAAACATCTTTTAGTACAGTTCGTGCGTAATAACCTATACGCGCTGCAAGTTTTTGTGGCATTTCGGTATCAACAACAGGTATATCTGGCATTGGATAGATGAAAAACTGATTTATTTTCGGATTGGTAGATAATTCAGTTCGTTTCACAAATATCGGAAGCGCGTCGTTACTAAGAATTATGATATTCGAATTGTTCGGTACCTGATAGTCTTCCACATATTTTCGATTAATAACATGAAATTTAGCGCCCGAAATTTTCTTTAATTTTACATAGTTCTTAATTTCTTTGGTTACAGTTTCGTCCGCAATTAATAATTTGGATTGTAGTTCCGGATTAAAAGCTGAATCCTGTAGTGTCCAGTATGTGCTTAAGTGTGGATATATTGCTGCAACCATATCCGCGAATAGATTTTTCCCGCGTGCTCTATCGCCAGTGAGAACTATAGTAGCCAGTTTCCTATAATTACTATAAGCATATACGGCCAGCCACTTTTTAATAAATCCGGTGTATTCTTTGAATACCGAAGTTAAATAGTTCTCGATAAATTCATTGTCTTTCTCGACTATAGGCGGTAATGGGTATCTAACAGTTAGTTTGCCGCGATCTTTGTCTATTTCTAGTACGGCATTGGTCGATTCTACAGTAGCATCCCCTATAGAAACGACACTTACAATGCTAGGAATGTGCTTTTGTTGCACCAAATAGTTAAAAATCTGTTGTTTTGTCTCGGAATCCTGTGGATCAATACCGTAAAGTGCAAGCACCTTGTTTAATCCGAATTTTTCTAACACAAATTTGTTCTCCATAATTAAAATTTCAAAAATATTATCCGCATGGCTCCAAAATCGACTCAAATCGAAGCGCTCTTCTACCGGAATCTCGATAACTTCGCTCCACCAGGTCTTTGTACAGGCCGAACAGTATATAAAAAAGTTACTGGTCTTGGCGCTGAACCTAAAAAAAGCACTTGTACTGGAATCATCGTGGAATGGACAGTATATTTCGTGCTTTGCGGTGCGTGCATCCGGTCTAGCCATCAATTGTTCAACTGTTGTAATCGTACCATCTTTCAATTTTATCTCAAGATTCCTGTTAAAATCACTCACAGAATTCTTTTTAGAGTTATTTGCCTTTGGGACTACATTAGTTTTGGCGGTTGCGTGGTTTGGACTTATCCTGTCCATACTAAAATCGTCGCCATGCATAAAAACAACGGATTGAGCGGTCTCTGGAGATTTCCAGTACCACCTAGCTCCGTCTCTGCAGGATTGATCAGATCGCACATCGAGTTCGCGTTCTAATTTATCCCAAAGTTCTTGATATCTTTCCAACGAGTAAACCGGTTCTTTAAGAGGTACTATAACTCGAAAACGATCTTGAATACCATCTTTGGTTGGAATGTCTACACGATGTGATTTTGTAGTTAGAATAATAAAATTTAAGTTTAGATTTTTAAGACGACTCGTAATGTCTTCTACGGTTGTACCTTTATCGTAATCCTTAACGATACTATCTGAACTAACAAAATTAGTCTCTTTGCGGATTCCTCCTTTCCAAATGATATTTGAATAGTTTTGCTGTTTCAAAGTATCAGTCACGTAATCGATTGGTACTAATTTACCTTCAAATTCGGTATTGGAGGCTGGATCCGCGGAGTACTCTTTAAGGGAAAAATGCAGATTTTTGTCCAATTAGGTTATATTCCTCCTTTGTGTAAGTTAAGTTGTGTCATATATCTTATTATACCATATTCCACCCTATTAGTTTAGAAGCAGCGACATGACCGTCGTCCCCGACTTCGGCTCTTTTCTTTTTCATTACTTCTGCAAAATATTTTCCAGATTCACCTACAAACATTGGATCGCCTGCAGGAGCGAATCGCCATCTACTAAGCATTTCAGTATAGCTCATGTTATCTATCATATTTTTGGTTGCATCAGTCATATGCTTTTATTGTCTTCTGAATTTTTGTTATTGCGTTTTGAATATCGTTGCTTTTATTATCATTCACAACTCGTAAGAGCTGATATCCATATTTTTGAGCTAATTTAGTTTTGTATTCGTCGTTTGATTTTTGTTCGTCAGTGCGATGCCAGTAGCGACCATCACTTTCTATAAGCAGCTGATGATCGATAAGAAAGATATCAAAGTAACGATTCTCTAATTGTAGTTGAGTTGTGAGTCTATACCCAAGTGTCTTCAGAGCGGTAACAAGGGCTGTTTCAGCTTTCGATCTAGTAATTTGTTGTAGCTCTTTTAGACGACATGACTTGCATTGGGTTGAATTCCCGTTTCGTAGGTTAGATCCACGAACCAAAACAACACTACCACATTTTAGACAGACACATTCCCACATGACGTTACTACCACTGCGACTATTGGTGGGTTTAATAGCCTTTAGATTCCCAAAGGTTTGATTAGTTAGATCAACTATGTTAGATTTAGCACGACAAGCTCTGCATTGAGTGGAGTGCCCGTTTCGAAGATCTGATGCAGTTACAAATATTAGTTGATTACATTTTAAACATAGGCATTTCCAGATTATCTTCCTGTGGCTACGCTTATTTGTAGATTCTAAAGCCTTTAAGTTTCCGAATATTTGGTTGGTAATATCGAGCGTGCCTGCTTTTGCAGCCATTTCACGTTGGAGACAGCCACAACTTTTTGTGGCGCCTGACGTTAGACTATTGCTTATAACTTTTGTAGTATTACCACAGGCACAGGTACATTGCCATATCGTGCGATGTTGCCTGTCAGTGCCGGCTTGTTTGATAACTGTTAAACGGCCAAATTGTCGGCCTGTTAAATCTTTTACTTTATTCATTTTTCCTTATAAATGAATCGGCAGAGCATTTTTGTAGCACAATGATGCCGATTCAACTTGTTATGCTTAGTCTTTATTCGCTGGAATGAAATAAATTGTTAAACTTGTTAACTGCCCATCTGCCTGTCTTTGCCAACTTAAGGCATCGACTGAAGTTAAGTTAATTCCCATATAGTTTGGATCACTTCAAGAGGTAATGGAGATTGTTCTCCGCTCTTTATTAATTCATCTACTGTTCTGAAAGTTGTTTCCATAAATTCCTTGTTCTGTTAGATGGTTTCGAATTTTATCTATAGCGGGCTTCATATCATTGATAAGCCACTCTTGTATAATAGAGGGTGCATAATTCCCGGTAGGTAATGCATCCCAAGCTCTGATCAAAGCAACCTCAGCCTCGTTATTCTCGGGATACTCAGTATCTTTCCTTTGAATCATGGTTTCACTACGATCATCAGCCAAATGACCAGAACAAGCAATATTCCAATATATCGCTGCATAAAGTCACCCAAGCTCCATCCATGTACGTCGATTTTCTTTTCGTAGAAAAGTGAAAGCGCGCTGGCCGTTAGGAATGTAAGGATAACATCAAGTTGTATGTTATGAATACTGAATCCAAACAATACCGCAACAATAGTCGTGAGAATAACTCCAGAGAGTGGCTCATCGATCCAGCCATTATATGGTGCCCATGATTTTGGCTCAATGGAAAAAATCCAGTTAAAGAATTTTTGTATTAATTTGATCATTTAGGTTTTCCTTTATTGTATTCGGTTGACGTACTCAATTCGGTTTTGGTATTTATAAGGTCATTTTTCGAGTACATCCAAAATAACCTTTATACCAGCTTCGCCAATCTGGTTTTGTTTCAAGTTGTTCATATCTTGTCTTCGCGGCTTCGATTACATCATTGGCCATTATGTCCATTTTAATTCGTTGCCGCAATTCCTTTGATAATAACCATCGGCACGGCGTATCGCGTATCCTGAACGTCTATAAACATGTAGGCGCCGTCTTTGGAGATATTCGCGGAAACGTATTCCCAGTTCTCGATTGTAGGAAGTTGGTCGTCGTGCTCCACGATGCACGCCATGCCGATCTCGATCTTGCAAGATTCCATTTTCTTATTCCCTTTCTGTGTTTTTCGCTCCATCCGCAAGGCGGACGGCGTGATTGCGCTCGCGCGTTAAGCGACATAGCGCTTCGTTTCTTGCTGGGCTTTATCCATATCCTCAACGACATCGGCATATATGAGAGGCTCTGCCCTTCGATTCCAGTTTCGGATTGCTCCTTTGCGTGTCTTGTGGCTCTTGGTTTCGGCTCCGCATTCAGCGCACCTTATCCAGCACGCTTCTGGATTCGTGCGACATATTACTACTTGTTTCGACCCGCAAAACGGGCATGGTTTAATTTGTTCCATGATATTCTCCTTTCTTTGTTAAAGCGCCACAGGCACATAACAAACAGTTATATGCCATCGCCGGAATCTGCCTCGCGCCCATCCGTGGGCGCTTGTTATTTCTTTTTCTTAGCATATTTTCCTTTTGGTTTTGTCGTTGTCAAGCCATGGCGCTCGCTTGAACTCTGCGGCAATCCAGTCTTCGGCAGCGTGTCGTAGTCTCTCCTTGTATTCATCTCCGAAATCCCCTCCAGTTGCTTCTTCTACCATGTCGTGACCGTCTCGCATGTGTTCGAGGTCGGCATATAGACTCTTTGCGAACTCACGAGCGGCAATATCTTTTGTTGCCGCATCGCAACTCGGCGGCGACAATTTGTCGTACGCCCATATCGCACCCGAGATATAACCCCTGTACCAATCTCTCCAGTTTGGCTTTGTGCCAAGTTCGTCGTAGCGATGCTTTGCCGATTCAATTGCCTCAAATATTTCCATAAATGTTTCCTTTTTGGTTTTTTCGTTCGCGCTCCTGCGTCCATGCCGCCGCGCGAAAGGCGACGGCATATAACAGGCAAGAAAAAGACGAGGCTTCCTTTCGAAGCGAGACGACTTTTTCTTGCTTCACGTTAGTTGACAATTCCTAGATTTATATGTCGTGAGGCTTAGTTTCATAGTCATTTGCAGATTCATCTTCTTTCGTGAAGATCGGCTTATTGTAGATTGATGTCAGCCGACCATACCACAGAATCTCATAGTTATAATTGTTGCGAATTCTCCAGCCGTTTGCGATCTGGTCTTTCCAACTTGGTCTCCGAAACGGCAACCCTGTTTTAATCGCCTCATCTTTTGTCATGCGCCTCGCGACCTTTCAGTTTTGAATGAACTGCAACTAACAGGCAAGAAAAAGACGAAGCTTCATCCGCCAAAGGGCGGACGACTTTTTCTTGCTTCACGTTATATGCCATCGGCGACCATCATTGCGAAATTCCCGACATCGGCGGCTTCGTTGGCAATTTCTTCGGGCGAAGCACCACGACGGATTGCATCCCGAAGTTCGTCCAGTTCATCCTTGCATCTGCCGAGCAATGATTCGGCGGAGTCCTGAATCCAGCCGTCGCGGTCGCCCTTATGTCGATTCAAGTTCAGTTTCTTTTCCATGAGGTCGCCGAATGCTCTTACATAAGGCTCTGTTGCACTCATGTTTTTATCCTCTCTTTAGGAACAGTTATTTCTGTTAATTTGTATGTGGAACTAACCCAATTGTTCGCAGGGGTATTGGTGGAATACCAAACCACTGCTAAGCTTGTATTAGGTTCTATATATAGCCCATTCCACCGCATTTCCGAACTGACTATAATGCCAGTACCGTCTTTTGTCTGCACTTCTTGCCCGAGATAAAATTGTGGCATAGTTTTGGTAAGCTGTAGTGCTTTTTCGTAATCGGAAAGTCTTTTATTTGTCATTTTAGTATGCTTTATAAAAGGGGCATGAGCCCCTCTTACTAGTCCGGAAACATTTCGGTGATTATCTTCTCGAACTGCTTCTTTCGGCGTTCGGCGAGAGCGATTTCGTCGAGTTTGTCTATTATATTGTTAAAGTTAATATCTTTTTGTGAGCAAGCGACTGTCAGTTCACTATCGATGGTAGCGATCTTTTCGTCGAGTTTTGCCATTTCCAATTCGGCCTGCTTTTTTGCTGCATTGGCACGAACTGGCGCTAGTGTTGCATCAATGGCTTCTTTGGCCATCGTAAGCAACTTCTTGTAAGGGGTTAGTTTAGTCATTTGTTTCCAAAAGTAAAAGTTTTGTGTTTTTTGATTTGTTTGAAGTTAATTCTAAATGTGTTGGTTCCTCTACCGGAACTGTTGACAAAAATGCGCCATTTACAAAAATTCCGTTGGAGGTAATAGTTACTCGATCTCCGTAATAAACCCTGGGATCGGGTTGCGTTACTAAGTCTAATGGATAAGCCATTCCTATTCCTCAGTCAGCAAAAGTAGTTTTGTTCTTAGTGCTGGGGTCGGTGTCAGGAATCCTGGAGATACTAGCATTACACTGCTCCCGTAGTTGATTGGTACATCTTGATTAGACTGAACAGCTGCTAGTTCGGGTATGTATCCATAAGGATTCGGGGGTTGCCAAGCAGTGCTATACTGTATTAGGTTGATACCGTCAAATAAATTGTTAACCATAATATATTAAATTAGTAATGTGTTAATTAATATGTGCAAACCCTGATCGATATAAAGATAAGTTGTTAGTGCTTTTTCTTTATTTTTTGCGTTTGCTTTTTTATAATCTATGATCATATGGCTGACTAAAATTACAAGAACTTTCCAAAGAGCGAATACTCCAAGTAATTGGAAGCACATAGATAAAACTATGTGCAAACAAACTGTATATGTATTTGCCTTTGGTAGTCGCCAGAAAATCGCCTTGTAATGGATAATCACCAATATAATGTGCAAATAGTATCCATAACCAATTAGTGATCATCTAAACATCGAGGTTTGAAATTCAAATTCGTGTTCATCACATAAAAAACCTTTCGAAGGTTTATTGCATACGGTGCATGCCCAATGCCATGTCCAGCGGTCAGCTTGAATTTCTCTTTCGACCATCCATTGGTTGTCAAGTCTATCCTCAAACGTCTCTGCTACTTCAATCTCGATGAGCATTTTGCGTTTAGGAATTTCTGGAGCTAATGGCGGCAGTGCTGAATTTGGTGTTTCTATATACGGTACAAACGGTTTTCCACAATCTTGACACTTCCATTCATCGTGGTAACGGCCATCTTTATGAGCAGCTATTCGTCTGTACTCAATGTACATATGAGCGCAGGCTTCATTTGTGATATTCATACATCCATCTCATTGTTTATCATTTTCCTTAATAAAATGACTAGCTACTCGTACTGAAAGCTCTTGATAGTAGTTGTCCGGCTCTTTGGTTAAGAGAATTACTATTGCTTTTGCAAAAGTTATAGCCTGCTTTAGTAGATCGTCATAATCAGCTTTAAGAATTACCTCTTTATTCTCAGGTATTATATATATTTTTGGTTTACTCAAGTTCGTCTCCACAATTTTTACAGTGATTGTCTGGTTCAAATCCATTTGGATTATAATAAATAGTTCCAGCTGGATGGTTTCGAAGTCGGCACCACCAAATTTTAGAATATCCCAAAGGACGTTGCCAACGATACTTGACTAACGAGTCAGCTTGTTCTGATGGAATATTCCAAAAAATGTATTGCCACCACCATTTATCCCAAGGTTGAATTATCATTCGTTGATAGTATTTGTGACGGCTTTTATTAAGCTGTCCACATCGTGCCATAATTTCAGCGTCTGCTGTGACTGAATAAAATTTACCATTGTAAAATTTTACAACCTTATAATATCTTTGTCTAAGAGTAATTCTGGATTTTCATAAATATTTCCAATGAGTTTTGGTTGAGCTAAACCAGCCCATTGCCGGCCGATTAACTCTTCAGCTGTATGATAGTCATCGGGACGATTTATAGCCATAATGGTAAACCCACAGCCCACCATCCGACCTCGATCTTCACCCCAGCCGACTACACCGATTACAGTACGGTACCGGTCGATATGATATTTTAAAATATCGCCTTCATATACGACGTTCGCGTTGGTGCATGGAATCTCTGCAGAAGTCATTAAAATTAGCTTAGAGCTAGCTGCTGAACCATGACCGTCAAGAAGATGACCAGATGGTGAAATTGAATAATTACCGCGATACAGCATCTCATGACGATCTGGGTCCCACACGCGGAAGGTTGGTTTGAACATTTTTATTCCTTTGATTAGGTTGATATGATACGAACTTTTTTTGAGAAAACAAAATCTACACCTTGAGTGATCAGAATCACAAAGGTGTTGGGGCAAAATGCACATACGAATTGGCTAATATTAGCCAAAAAATGGGGCAAAATGCACAGGGGTATGACGGCGATCACAAATTTTGGATCATTACTTTTTCGTAATGATCCAAAAATCGGCCAAAATAGCGAAATTTGAGGGGCTTGGATCAGTAGACCCATCGGAAATTATGACCGATAGGGGATAAGTCATTGTATTTAAAGGAGTTTGGTTGGATCACTTCGCGTAAAAATACAAAAAATAAATGACGTAAGTTATTGTATTTAAAGGAGTTTGGTTGGATCACTTCGAGTAAAAGAAATTTTTGACCAAAAGGACAAAAAACCTTTAATTTATTCTATTTTCTTATATATTATATATTTTTTAAAAATAATATAATAATGGATCAGTGGATCAGTAAAATATAAAAAAGATAAAGTAGAGGGTATCATTTTTATTTTGTGTTCCTCTTTAAATACTTTTGGAAAAGTACTGATCCACTGAACCAAATGAGCTAAGTCCTTGTATTTATTGGACTTTGGTTGGATCACTTCTAGTGATCCACTGATCCAAAATTTTGTAAGTTATTGTTTTTAAAGGACTTTGGTTGGATCACTTCTAGTAAATAGAGTGGAACTCGCGTCCCACGTATTCTTATACCAATAAAAAAGTAAGTCAACATTTAAGTTGACTCACTTTAAGACCGGCCGCAAGTTGATTATTATTTCGGCCATTGGTTCCGGAATATCATCCAGCCGATTATTGAGCCTTCCGCGGGGGTTCTTGGCCAAATTGAATTTCACCGATGAGCCCAGCCTCAATGCAGCGCATTAAAATCTCGAGATACACATGTGACCATCCGTATGTATTATCCCCGGGCGCATACCACGAGAAATACCGCCGAATAGTGTAATGGACCGATATTCGTTCGCAGCATCGCCGCTGCGTGCTATCATGTCGAGCTGGTCAGACCGAATCTCCTTCGCCCTCCTTAGCATCGATATGCACGTACAGATCGTACATGGTGGGCTTATCCCGGCGCGAGTCGTATGTAAGATAGTGCCCGAGATAAATGTCCCAGTCACAGTCATGTTGATAGTGCATCGAAAGAGTATGCCGTTGTGCTTCTGTTAGCATCTTCATTTTGTTTATTCCGAAGGATCATAGCAGAGGATGAGGAATTCTTTCGGGGTTACATGTATAACATTGCCGCTGTTGTTGATGCAGCGATTAAGTACTCTATCACGGATCTTGATAAATTGCCGAAGTTTTCTTTCTTCGAAGCGTCGTCGGGGTTCGTACCAAATAAGAAACAGAGTAACCCCTACACCAAGCAAAAAGTCAATCATTTTCCAATTCCTTTCTGAAATCGTGGGCCACCCTAAGGACGGCCCAATTTATTAGAAGATTTGTGAGTCGATAATTTTGATCGCGCGGCTCAGATTCCTGTTGTGATGTTAACATGCTACTCCTTTCATCGTTGTTGAATATACATACTTTTGATTGTATCGTGCTGAACATAGAACCAAGCTCGAAAGGAAGTCCATTGATTAGGGGTTACTGCATTAATATAGTATATGGTTCCTTTTTCAGTTTTTTGAGTAAAGGCCACTTTTAGAGAGTCAGGCATTAGTTGCCCAATTTCTAATTTAGCCAAATCGTCCAACGACACAACTGTTTTCACAGATGTGGATCTACAACTTGCTAAAATTAGACAACCACACAAAACAATAAGACCTTTATACATTAGTGGGCTCCTCGATTATATCCATAACTACTTGAGTCATTATGGCTAGTAATCTGTTTTCTGCACTGGTCACTGTGGACAAATGCGACCCGATAATGAATAAAACGCTGTCATTTCTAGTTTCCTCAATAAACTTGCCACCTACTTCCCACAGCACTTCATTAAGGATCTTCCCGCATTCTTCGGCTAGAATCTTCTGAACTACTTTAGAGAATTTGGCGTCTAATTCTGGAGTTGTTCCGGTAATGGACCGAAAAGTCCTAAGTACACGAATTAGCTGCTTCAGCTTTTCTGAACTTGTAGGCATATTTTCCTTTCTGTGGTTAAAACCCACTTTGTTTCTTTCTTATACCTTGTTTTTATGGAGATTTTTGACTATAATTTAAACATGATCAACGAAATTTTTCAAGCCCAGTTGGTCCAAATCACAGGCAATGGCGCTTATTGGGTACGTCGCGTAGGAGCTGACCCACACTATGCTCCCGCATTCGCGGAAATGCGCGCTCAACTTCTTACCTCTTTTCCTAATACTGATGGTACAAACGAACAACGTTTACCATCAACATTGGTTAATGCTTATTGTATTTGTGCACGGATCGATTTAAATGTTTACATACTTGGTTTCTTACCAGCCGTTACTTCAAAACAATTATTGAAACCACAACCTGGCGAATTTGTCAGTCAACATCCTTCTGGCACTTTTACACAAATAACCGCTGAAGGAAAATATATCCTCTTTACCGATTTGTTTTCTACCATCGTATTAGATCCAGTGTCACAATCTATTTACTCCCAGTTTAAAAATGTTATACATAGATTATGGGCAGGCTACTTAACATCACAAGTAGACGATAATGATTTTCAGTTACTCAAAATATATCTCGCAAGAAAGTTAGATACGTCTGCATTACCGGACAGTACACAACCTCCTCAAGATAATCTGATTCTGCAAATTGGTAATATCACTGGACAAACCCACTTAGTTGATTTCATACTGTCTCAAGGTTATTCGGCTAAAGGAGCAGATCCCAATTTATCTTTACACACCACTCTTGGCCAAAATTCAAATGATAGCCCACAGTCAATGTTGGGAATTGGAATTCAAAATAAAACTGATAATGCTACATCACAATTAATTCTAGGTACAAAAGCAGAATTAAAGTGGACGAGCAGTTCAAACAACACAATCACATTAACATTAGATCCGAATAGTAGCGATACAGTAAAAGTAAATGTCAATGGCACCGATAATGTAACTATAACGGATAAAGGCAACATTGTCATCAATGGTGGTACAGTGACTCTTAATTCCGTTCAACCAGGAACTACCAAAGGATTTGCATATCCGTTGTGCTTTATGACGGGCGCTATTCATTCCGATCCAACAGCAGGACAAACCAGTGGCACTTAAGAAAGAAGATTTCGCCAATAAATTACTATCGGCAATTCAGAATGCAAATTCACCAGAAACTTCTCAACAGGCATGGTGTGATGCAATTGCATCTTATATCGTATTAGCATATGAAGCGCATGGCACATACAAAGGAGTTTTAACATCTGGTAGTCCTGATCCACTAAGTTCGGCACCAGATTATATTTGTAAAGTAGCTTCATGCAAATTATCAGCAGGCGATGTATTCAACGGTCTCTCTAGTTTACAAGATCCCTCTCAAGTTTTACAAAAACTTAGTACGAATCTTACATCCGCACTGCTTGCAAACTTACAATTTGATACCACAGATTCGAGCAGTCTGTTGACATTTAAACCAGCTGTTCAAGCTACTTTGGTTATCACACTTGCACTCTCTTTGGCGACCAATCCTTCTGATGCTATGGGCGCCTTTGCAGAACAAATTATAACTGGACTACAAAGTGCGACACCTATAACCCCGGCAATACCCACAACTACCCAAGGTGGGGCAGGAACTACTACTTTTTCAAGCTTCAAATGATAAAAAATCAGGATCGACGTTTTGACCCTGATTTTGTATTGTTAGCCCTTCTCCCCCTAGGCGCATGGTCCGTCTGTAAATGGGCGCGCCAGACTGTGACTGACGTGGTATCGCCCAAATATTTTTCGGGATAAGCACCTTCACAGTCGATGCTCATTCTATATCAGATGTTAGCTAAGCTTATCATGGCCATCTGCAACCACGAAAGCTGCCGGATTTATTTGATTCGCTCCGACTACGAATTGGACTAAGAAAGGACCCATCCTTACTCATCCCTACAGCCTATATATTCTTATACCATTAAACATCCCTTGACTTATAGTTCAATTTTTGCTAAAATATGAACATGGAACTTCATAAACTCGGATTTACTTCCCATAAAGAACGTAAAGTACGACCCGACGCAGATTTAATGGCAGGTGCTTTAGCTGGAGCTATTTCAAGTTTATCTGTTGCCCCCATTGATCGTACCGCTGATGCAAAATCATTGGGTAAATTTCTCGGAAAAGATTTAACACCCCAAGATAGAAAATCAACAATCAATTTGATAAAGAAAATGTATCAGATTGGTAAAGCCGAGAAAGGCGGGTCTCTTGGCGGCTTTAGAGGATTTTATGAAGGTGCTGGAGTTAAAGCATTAAAACTTGCACCAGCCACCGCAATTTCATTCGTAGCATATGAACAACTTAAAAAAAGGCTTAATAAAAAAATATTTTGAGGAAGCGGAACGAGTAGAACAAGCTTCGATGCCTGTGTTAGAGGCGACTGCTCGTGGAAGTCTTTTAGGACTAGTTAGCTTTCCAGTAATCAAAGTTATTATGGGCAGTCACCCAGCCTTAACAGATCTTCCTAAAGGTTTGGTGTACGGAGCAATTGGTGGCGCTTTTGCAAATTTAATGGCTAAAGGAAGTGAAAAAAATCCTAAGCTTAAAGGATTTAGAGATGAACTCCGTAATATTTACGGACCTAAGGAAAAATATATATGAGTCTATTTATCGAACCCTTACCAATTGAAAAGAAATCTTATATGCGCATAAGTGAAAATCCTAGCGGATGGACACGCGATATTATGGAGGAGTTCTTTAATGAATTTCCTTATTTCATAAATTATCCAGCACACGTCGATTTCAAACAGCGTGATGATCAGAAAGGCTATGCAATAGCCACCATTCATATTGATCAACTCGCACTAGACATTCCAGTGATCATTCAAAATCGGGAACTGTTTCCATTTGATGTAGCCTTTTTCAAGGGCCAGATTATGCCTTTACGTCCGGAAACTATTGAGATGTACATCGCTTCTAAAGAACCGTTCTTTCGGACTACTAATCGAGAGATTGGAGATTACACTAGTAACATCTTTAACGCTGGTGCAATGGGATATGTACGTGAGATGCCGATGGAAATGTACAAAGCTTCTGAGTTTAAAGATGCTCCGGAAATGTTACTTGATAAAGTTCTTCCAATGATCTCTGAGGCTGAAAAGAAAGCGGCCCTCGCAATGTTAGATGAACATGTTGTCGAAAGTTATATTCAGCATCATACCGCACGCCATATTCTAAAAATCGCATCAGCTTATCCAGTTCAACCTATGGAGAAAGTAGCAGAGACCGCGAAACAGATGTTACCAAAAGATATTTGGTATATTCAACGCACGGATCCATTTGAATATAAAGGTTATACCGGCTATAGTGCATTAATAGATGGTGACACTGAATTAACTTTAACACAAGTTGACGTAGATAAACTTGGCGGCAAGTTGGTTAAAACAGCAGCTCATGCAACAGTAACGGTAAAACCCCAACCGGCTCCAACAGGAATGGTTAAAACCAAAACGGGCCGAGCTGTAATTCTAGATAATCAAACATTTGTAGCAATGCCGGAAGATCGATTTGTCGATGCCAACGCATATTTAGCTGAAACGCCACCGATGATTAATGAAGTAGAAAGTGGTACAGTTGGAAAGTATGCCATGTTCGAACTCAAAGATGGTACGTATTCGGATCCTGTTAAGATTGACAGAGATTGGTACAATAAGAACACCAGAATGTTTGAAGGCTTCGAAGGTTTACAAAAAGTCGCCTATTGCCCATTCATTGGCATCGATGAACCATACACAGAAAACGGTATTACCTATTTATCTCCTACAGCCCGCATGATTATACTAAATGATATGACGAAAGCTGCTGATCTGAACTTTACGCTATTAGATAATCGAGTTGTTCGTTCTGGTAATGAATACATTTTACAAGGTCCTGCTTTTAAAAAGTTTGGGTCTTTTAGCCCTAAGAATAAGCTTGACGCTGGCTGGACTTTGATTAAGTGTGGTGCATCAGATACCGATATCGAGCATTTCGAAAAACTGGCGGACGGAAAAGCATTATATTTCAATACTCCACTGGAACCGCCCAAATTCGAACTTGATGAATTAATTAAAGAAGCTGAAGCAAAATATGCCGAACTCGCTAATACAATTAAAGAACTATCTGTAAACTTCGTAAAAGAAGCTGCACAATTACCGGATACCCCAACTGTCGATAAAGTTCTTGCCTTACATTTAATCAATAAAGATACGATTCAGTCTTTTATTGACACCTTACCCGCATTAGAAGGTTCGATGTTTGATCTGGCTGATTTGTTATTAAAAATTAGACTAGGCGCACAGATACTAGATGAACAAACCGTTCGCAAAGTTATGATTGGCCTCGTAGATATCGTCCAAGTATTAAAGGGTGCGGCATCTTTAAAGAAAACAAGTAAGTAAATTCATGAATAGAGAAGTTGCACTGTTTCTTTTAAAACTTGCCGAACCAAGTATGCTGAATATTCCGAATGCTCCGGCAGTTGTAGCATCTCCAGCACCACCGGATCCATTACCAAGTGAACAAAAGAAATTAAAAAGAATACAGTCTATTAAAACAGCAGCTGCCCCAAAACAAAAGAAAACGTTGCGACAACTGTTTGTTGAAAAAGATCGACCCCAAGGTTCGTCGCCATATGATGTTACTCCTGGCTATTACGAGCGCTTCACAAAACCACTTGGTCCTATGTCAGTTGATCAGGGTGGTTTGTCTAAAGACTTTGGTTATGGCGCAGGTGGGTTACAAGATAATATTATGTCTGCAATGGAACCAGGATTAGGATGAGACCCATGACATTATTTGAAAAATTAAGTAGTCAGCTCGTGGAAGATGCTCTTAAAAGGGCTCCTTTATTTAGCCATACGGAAAAGTAAATTAACAATGAAAAAACATGCAGGAATTGGCGAGTTATTAAGTGATGCTGTAAACTCTGGAACATTTAAAAAAGTAACTGGGGCCATTCTGAAAAATCCAAAGGTAACTATGGCTTTAGGTGGTGCTGCAATTGGTGCAGCTGCGGGCGCACCTGGCCATCATCCATTAGAAGGCGCTGCTATAGG
>JAEHJW020008095.1_pt1 | contig 29355 bp, 65 predicted proteins | sample 9271431 | NCBI WGS metagenome assembly JAEHJW02 | reverse complement strand
TTACGGGCACGGGCTATAGGTGGCGGGACATCGCACAGGTGTTTCCCGGAACAGACTATAAGATAGCGGTTTTTCCGAGGACAGTATGAGCTTTAAAAACACTGCAACACTATGCGGAATACTGGGGATAACCGAGGTCAAGGATCTGGATGCCCCTCCCCGTTTTATGGGGGTAATGTCACGTGCGCGGGCAACATTAGGGGGACTTCCGGTATTATTGGAGTACACAAAAACCGGGGTATGGGTTTATCCGACCTGGGTGTCGACATCCCCGTCCGTGTTGTCTGTGCGCTCCGCACTCTTGTACATACATAAGACAAACTCACGCTACTCCAATTGCATAGTCAGATATCAAGGGGTGCGCTATAAAATAGATTTCCCATATAAGTCCCTACATTAAATGAGGGCACTTGGGATAGGAGAGATACAGTATGGAGACAACGCAAATGACCAGCGAGCAGCGTGACGCCGTAGACAAGGCGATATACGTGTATGGAGAACTGCAAGCCCGGATAGACCGGTTGCAGGCAGAGCAGGCGCACATGAAGGACGCCATAGAGACCGCCATGAAGGGGGCGGGGATCACGGAATACCGGTGTAAGACCGCGACGGCGCAGTTTCGGGATAAGCATACGTTCAAGTACAACATGGAGATCATACTCAACGCGGTTCCCGAGGCCAGGAAATATGTTAAGATCAGGGCCGAGGACTACAACCGGGTCCTCGTGGGCCACGAGGTGGAACTCGCGGAAGCCCGCAAGCTGGTGAAGAAAGAGCAGGTGCTGTATATTACCCCGCTTAAACAGGAGGAAAAATAATATGGCGAACAATGGAATGACTGGGCTTACCTATAAACAGGTAAAGGCGTTGGTTATGGGGTTCCTTGCATCCGGGGATACCGATACCGTGCTCTACATAGAAGGCCACCAGGGAATCGGTAAGACCGAGTTGCTGATGCACTGCATCGGGGAGTTCTTCGGGGGGACCGAGTGGGCCAAGAAAGACCTGCGCAAATACACACAGAAGGAACTCCCCTTTTACTACGGGCAGGAGTATCCGGCTACTAAGCAGGTGGAGGACTACACGGGCATACCGTTCAACGTGGATGGCAGGGCTCGCTGGGCTTGTGATGAGCGTTTCCCTTTAAAGGGTTCTGGACCCGATGGTGTCGACCTCGTCGGCGGTTACGTTCTGGAGGAGCTAAATCAGGCGGACGAGCAGGTGCTGAAAGCGATGTTCCCGCTGCTGCAGGATAAGCAGATAGCTGGCCATGTGCTTAGCCCGCGAGTACACCTGTTCATTACCGGCAACCCGGCGAATAGCATTCACCATGTTTCGGACTTCCCGCCTGCACTAAAGGACAGGATGCAGAGAATCGGGATGGTGCACTCGGCTACGGACTGGCTGGAATGGGCGAGGGAGAGCGGGATTCACGAGGCTGTTACGGCATTTATTGAGGAGAATCCGAGCATGCTATGGATGATGCCCGAGGATGGAAGTGCCGGACCGACCCCCAGAGCATGGGCCAGTGTATCGAGCACCCTGCACAAGTTGGACAAAGGATTCCTCAAGGAATACATGGTCGTTGAACTGCTTAAGAACAAGGTCGGGGACAAGGTGGCCACGAAGTTCCTTGGGTACTTCAAGCACGAGTTCAAGCGCGCGGTGAATGCGGAAGATCTGTTCGCCTCCTGGGACACCGCGCTTCCGCGGTATAAGAAACAGCATGCGGCGGGAAAGGCGGAAACCCTTGATTCGTGCTTAAAGTGGGTAACCGAGAGGGTTAAGCCAATCATAGGAAAGACCAAGGCGGCGCTGGATGTTCTGGGGGGATCCACGGAGATGGCGCATATCGCGGAACTTATGGTTGAGCATACCCCGGAGGCGGTGTTCATGACCAAGTTTCTGACACTGGAGCAGGAGGTTGGTAATACCCTGGCGGCGTGTGCCCCGAATGGGCAGAAACTGATACGTCATGCAATTGGCATCCGGTTAAAAGCAGACAGCGCTAAACAGGCTGCGGACGCCGCGCAGAAAGAGAAGGCGTCGAATGTCGTACCAGTACCGCCTGTTCCCTCCACCCCCGCGCCCTCACCGCAGGAGATAGTGAAGCCCGAGGTGGTCCCCGCTGCGACCGCAGAACAGACCGCTGCTGCCGCGGGTACACCGGAGACCCCTAAACCCCGGCGTAAGCCCAGAAAATAAACGGGGCGGTCGGAGGACGAGAGAGGCACCGTATTTGGTGCCTCTCTTTTGTTAAAAACATGTACAAATCGACTAAGTTGACCGAAGAGGTGTGTGCACTACTGCATATGTTCGGGATATCCGTGAACGGAATGACCAGCACAGGTTATGGGTTTATGCATGCGGGGACAATGTTGGGTTATCCGGTTAGCATAGACTTCTTTGCTGGGGAAAATCTTTGGGTATTCCCCAGAGAACTGCATGAGTATAGTGAACAAAATGCGATATACATTTTCTCTCATACTCACGGGAAAGGCGTAGACACCGGATTAACTGGTTGGAAACTGATTACTGTTTTAAACTTTAAAAAGAGGAAATAACTATGCACCTAGAAAAACTAAAGAAAATGACAGAAGAGGATCTGACTAAGGAGGGCGCGGACATCATAGACCGCGCGGTAATCCGCATGCTGTTCAGCAGTTCTGATGCTGTATTCTTCGCACACTTCCTGATACAAATGCAGGTACATTACGATCTGGAACTTCCTAAAAGTCTTGGGATGGGAATGAGCCTTACTAACGGGAGGTTTAATCTCTACGTAGATAAGAAACGGCTAAAGGAGAACGGATTGGATAATGTGGATACCTGTGCCTGGATACTGCAGCATGAGGCAATGCACTGGGTACTTGCACATCATTTCCGGGAAAGGGAATATTTTGCACAAGATGAGGATAAGATACGCACCTACCATGAATTGTGCAACATCGCCCAAGACGCGGAAATACATGAACTGATATCTGTGCATCCCGCGGTAGCGGATAAGGCCGTAGTCGTCGGTAAAAAAGGTACACCATTTGAGCACCTTCCGCCCAAGGCCACCTGGGAAGAATACTTTGAAATCCTACGTAAGGACGCACGGGTGATCCGCGTGGGTTCCGGAGCCGGTTCAGGGGAATCCGGGAAGGACGATAGGCAGGAAAACCAGGAAGGCAGGTATGAATATGATATAAACGGAAATCATGTACGTGTACGTGATACCCTGACCGGAAAATCATGGGAATTTGAAACCACGGACCATGGCGCACCGGAACAGGACGCGCAGGAGGATCTGAATAAGGAGGTTCTGCGACAGACTACAGCGGAGGCGCTGAAGAATGCACGCCCCAGCATGGGCACCGAACCCGGTGGTTTATGCTCTGTGATAGAGAAGCTGATAGCCCCTCCGCGCATACCCTGGAATAATAAGTTCCGCCAGCTTGTTGGTAAATTCGCACGGTTCAATTGGCAGGGATCATGGCGGAGATTCAGTCGCCGGCTGGGTGAGGGATTCCGCGGACGTGTAAAGGACCACGGGTTGTTCGTGGTCGTAGTCCCGGATACCAGTGGTTCCGTAGGTGACGACTATCTGCGGGAATTTGATAACGAGATCCGTGCGATACGTAAACTACGCAAGATAAGAAGGCTGCACGTTATCGAATGTGATGCCGCTGTACAGGCGGCATACGATCTACCTGAGGGGGGTAAAATAAGCTACAGGGGTAGGGGGGGAACGGACTTCCGTCCACCCTTTGAATACCTTAAGGCACAAAAGATGAAGCCGGATATGCTGGTATACCTAACGGATTCCCAGGGTACATTCCCGGAGATGAAGCCCGACTATCCGGTAATATGGTGTGTCACTACGCAGGGGGATCTCGGGCATATACCCTGGGGGGATGTGGTGGTTATGAACATCGATAAGCCGAGGTGACGGGTATGCATGAGAAGATACTTAATTACCTGAAGACTGTGTACACTGATGTCAGACTGAACAATGACACTGGTTCCGCCAGGTATTTGGGGTTTCCGGTTCAAATAAGGCGGTGGGGGCTGCACACAGAACAGGCGATATACATATCCATATGCGAGGACCCGCCAGTGCACATAGAGGCCATTATGGTCGATAGCAATGGAGAGATGTATGTGGAGCGGCATTATGCAGCAGCATACCTGGCAAAGCCTCAGTTTTGCTGTGGATTTTGGGAAAAACTAAAGTAGGAGGATGTACTATGCATAGGGTATCACGCGGCAGAAAACCTGGAGTTAAAGTTGGTAGCTATCTCGGGCGTAGGAAACTGTTGAAGATAATACAAAACAGGAAGCCGGGCACCAGGAGCTACCTGCTTAAGCACCTTCGGTCTGAGTTCGGGGTTAGCAGAGTGGATACCAAGCCCTTCCGCGCACTCGCGTCCGCTATGGGTCTGCGTATACAGTCAATGAAACTCTTGGTAAAGTGAGAAGTGGCCTCATCGGCGGACTTAACATCCGCGATGTGCACTTAAAAGGAGGGACTGCAATGCGTAATAAAGAGGAACTAAAAGCCGGGATAGACAGTGCAGTAGATGAACTCTGCACACTGGTAACAGAAGTACGTGAATTCGGGATAGCCACAGGGAAGGATATAAATACCGTTATGCTTCAGCTTTCCATAACCTGCGATACTAAGACAGTAAAAAATAATGTAGCTGTTGCTTACACTATGGTCGACCCCACGGTTAGGTCTGTGCTTTCTCAGATAGAGGGCCCCGTGTGATTCGGTCCGGGAACTAAATGGCACAGAAATAAGAAGGAGACTGTTATGAAAACAATACACGAACAGGATTATGCGACAAACAAAGACGGAACAGTTATTTGCATATCCGTGTACTACTCCCTGGGAGGAATGAACTACTTTACGGGAGCTAATGAGGCCCGTGGCTACTACATAAGCGTTACCCCGCAAGAAGTGGAGGGGGGATTTCGCCGCACCAGGGCCTTTAGCGGGACCAAAAAGTTGTTGCATAAATGCAGCAGGAAGTCAGATAGTGGAGCCAGATGTGCGCTACCGATAGCAGTTGCCGAGACCCCAAGGTTGCTGGATTATGTTCTGGAAAAATCAGGACTTAAGCTTAAGGAGGCGATATGTACATCCAAAACTTTCCCGCATTTAGGCGCAGTATGACTAGCTTAGGGTTTACCGTATACCCAGATTATTTCCGCTATAATGGATATCCCGGAAATTGGTATGTATATTGAGTGGCGCCCTGGAACTAACGGTCCTACAGCTATCAAACTACACCTGAGTCTTTGTGGTGTGGATATCGGTACCGCGAGCTACAAGCGCGGGTGGCATATTAAACTCAGAGAAAGTAGAGCATACCGAGACTAAAAGACGTACTGTAGCTGCACCTGCGATTACGTTGGCTGTTCCGGCCGCATAAGGAGATACCGAAAAATGTACGAAAATCTGCCTAGGGAGGTTATAGCCTGGTTGCTGGAGTGCGGGATAGTCTACGACGTGGGTATTATGCGCTACGAAGGAATACCTATACACCTTTATCGCACGGAGGGTGGATACCGGATATACATATATGCATGTGGCAGATGTAGCAGGATCGCTACTCTTGAGGGCGGGTTACCTACTGCTCGCTGGAAGTGGCACCCAATGAATATACTTAAGGAGGAATAACTATGGGCTCTGACTTCATCGCCGCGTCCTTAGCTTTGCCAACAAGGACTGCGAAAACAATTATAGATACACACGTTAAGCGGGTTTTGAATATACTAGCTAGCGATGTGGTGGATCTTCTGGCACTCCAGGATCTGGGGGTTGAGATAACCAACGACGCAGATCCCTCGGTTATAGCGGATCTTAGGCAGCAGCTGGCTGAGGTATCAGGTATTACCTCCGCTGAGGATATAGCGGGAAGAACCGGGAGCTATACAAGCTATACCGTTAATGGCGTGCAGGTGGATTTTGTTTTCTCCGGGGAGCATACCTGGGGGGATGAACCAGAAGTTAGCGCCTACCGTACAATTATGATATTGTGGGCTACGGGAACCGCAAGAGCGCTAGAGGAGGGGATACCATGGAATACGAAAAAACACTCAAAAAACTCCACGAAAAATATCTGCTAGACGTCGGGGTAGTGCTCGATAAGGTCGTTTATCTCAAGGAATCTAATCCCGGGAACAACACCAACTATAGCGCCACAATATTGGGCGCTCCGTGTATTGTCAGCTATTTCGTAAACCGTAACGAATTACCTACACAGGCTGTGGAGGCAATATTTGTGGCAATATATACCGGTTCCGGACATGGTTCGCGTATTTTCCCCGATGAATACGACGTGGTATACCGATGGGCCAAGGAAAACCCCAACCCCAACGTCTGGCGTTGCACCGCCAATTTCATATACAAATTGTGGCAGAGTTAAAGGAGGATAGTATGTTATCTATTGGGTGGAACACAAAACTACGCAAAGGAAAGATCGGGGTATTCAATCTCCCTGCTGATAAAAAAATATGTGGAAGGGTATGTCCTGCGTGCTACGCACTAAAGGCGCAGATATACCCAACGGTAACCGCATTTAGGTATAGAAACTACAGGGCAAGCCGGGGTCAGGATTTCGTTTCCAGGTTATCCGCGGAACTGCGGGATAACCAAAGCAAGATCCGTGCCCTACGGGTGCACGAAAGCGGGGACTTCTACAACCAGGACTATATCAATAAGTGGGTGGATATCGCACGCGCGTTTCCTGCGGTTAAGTTCTATGCGTATACAAAGAGAAAGCGGGAACTGGACTTCCGGAGAATGCTTAGGCTTAAGAATTTCGTGCTTATAGACAGCCTTAAGTATGGCATAAACTATGGTGGCCCGGATGTAGTTAACCGCTACCTAAAGCACAAGGCGTTTCTGTGTCCGGCGGTCACGCACAGGGTTACCTGCGGGGCGGGCTGTGACTACTGCCTGACCAAGGACGCACAGAGTACCGGTGTGGTGTTCCAAAAACACTAAGACCTAATATGAATAAACTGGACATACCAAAGGCGGCCATTTCGCTTATTGAGGAAATTGGTAATTGGGGAATGCACATCGAATGCCGAATTAAAACCCCACTAGCTTACAGCAGGCAGTCTATTTGGTACCGAGGAAGCTATACGGGCTCACCTTTACGCATAGAGCTATACCGCAATCGTAGTTGGGGACTATGGGTGAGACCAATGCATGAAAAAATAGTGCTGTTTTCGCTGCTAACCGACGCCGACGCTGCTATCGCGGAGCGGCATAAATACACAAAACTGGGGTCAGGCTTATGGCTTTATACTTGGGTAGGTAAAAATTGGGACTAGTACTTAACTACTGTGCGTAACTATGCGATAGCTAAAATCTAGGGGGGATGAAATGAGTAAACTACGGACGCTGCAAGATTACAAGCCAGTTATAAACCCGTTGAACAATCACGGGGTCTTCTTTGAGACCTACGGGGCAGAGTTATCTCTTGTAAGGATGCAGTGGGCACAGGATAAAACCAAGGTCTGGACCGTGGTTGACTGCGATGGCGAATCCTGCACAATGGCGGGGCTGCATTCGGTAAATCGTTTGGGGTATATAGTAACCGAGCAGAGTTGGGAATCCTCTGATATAGTATTCGGTGAAGACGGAAAAAGACTAGGGAGGTAACTATGCACAGAGACATACGCGCACGTCGAAAAGGTGAGGCCGTACCATGGGTATGGCTGCAGGAGTTAGAGCACGAGGCTGAGGATAACAGCAGGCACGTTGTACTCGTTAGGGACTATAATAACGGTGGCCCCGCGGTATTCATTTCCCCTGCTCTACGGAGTGCCTTAAATAGACTAGGGAAAAGGAGATAATATGCTTGGTAAAAATTGGCTTAAACTGGGGATTGTAGGGGTAGACTCCGGTCAACTCCTCATCTGCGATCCCACCTATATAGATGGGCAGTGGACGCGTGATACCGAACCCCTAGAGCATGCGTCTGTCATGTTGACAGCTGCAGGTAAGACCAGATACCCGAAGGCTGAGAAGGTGTTTCCCGTGGCATTTCCATTCCCCTGGGGTTCATATGCAGACAGCTGCCCGGAACTGGGGGGCATGAGTTTAAACGCCGCCGCCGGATTAAAACTAGTAGAAGAACAGAAGCGTACGCGTACCTCCTGTCCGGAATTCAGTTACCATGGCTGTTGTGCGGCCACCTGCGATTCCCCGGGATACGGAGAACTCCATTTCCGTCTAGGGGACTCCGGTGCCGGCGTGGCGTTCAGCAGCGGATATGGTGATGGGGCGTACGAAGTATGGGGAAGAAAGAATCCAGAGGGCCGCATTGTAGAGGTCCGGGTCTTGATGGAATAGGGGGTGTTATGAAACAATTAAGTTGGCGGCCACGGAAATACCGAGGTGTGTACTGTTCTTCTGCTTGCGGACATGGGTGTAAGCATCGGTGGTTTCTTTCTGCGCAGAAGAATGCCCATTGGTTATGCAAACAGCTCCCGGGATTTAAACCCCGTGTGCACGAGAACATGGGGTGGTTTTGGGCGGCGACTAGGGGGAGTATACGGATATCCCCGAACGCATACGAGCCGTCGGGCAGTCGGCTAAAAGAACACGGCTACTTCGCCAGCTACGGCGCCCACGGGATATTGGCGGAGGGAAGAACACCTCTCTCGGCTCTTAAAAATCTGCATAGGCACTTTGAGAATATACTTGATACCACCTTGGCCTGCTCGAGTGCCACCGCAGACGCTATAGGTCGTGTAAAGGGGTTGCATGTCTCCAAGTTGCCGAGGTTTAGCGGGGAACTAAAAAGCCGCGGCTGAGGCACCAAAACCCAATCAATAGATATCTAAAAAGGAGGAAGAGTATGCTTATAGCTAAACTAAGCGTTGCCATCAACAACGCGGGTATAGAGTACAATAGTAATACCGAACTAGGTACGGACAAAACGCGGGGTGCGGTGCTGCCTAATGGTTCGGTTGTTCGCGGCCTCGGAACGCATTTTGCGGACCAGGCAGCCAAGGAGAGGTATGAAAGACTCACAAAGGAGGCGAACGCCATCAGGGATAAGTTCAGCCGTCAGTTCATGCGCACACCGATAGAGGGTACCTTCATCCTCCCTATAAAGGGTCAGGGGAAATTCTTTGCCGAAAGGTTATCCACGGACCCCGATGTGGCGGTCTCCGTGGTGGAGTTCGAGCTCTCCAGTGCAGGAGAGGGATTGAATCCCCGAGAGCTCTCGGAATGGGGGGACCGGGTAAAAAATCAACTGCTTCGGATTCCTCTCGGCCGGGGAAAGGACGCGGATGACGAGGGTCTGTCGGCTATTGAAACCCTGGCGGATTGCCCTGCGATGTCCCCTACCACGTCCAGGGTTATCAAGGACCTGCTTTCCCGGGTACGAAACAAACTCCTAAGCCGGCAGGACTTTAAGTGCGCACTGGAGAACCTAAAAGTAGAGATGGAGTCCTCGGCCCTTCGCTGAACGGGAGATCACCATGACCAATATACAAGAGAACCGAGAGATCCTGGTTCAGTACTATCGGCGCGCACTGCGTGGTATGTCCAGTACCTGGCCCCCGGATCCGAGTACAATAGGGGAAGTCGGGAGATATATGCTACGCATGGTGAATACCAATGCTGGAGACTTATCTGACCCCGGGTTATGCGCACTGTCGGCACTAACAGATAACCTAGCAGAATTCGGGTTCAGTTCTTTACGGCTTGGGGAAACCCTGGAGGTGTGTTTGGGTGAGGTCGTTTTCCCGCTCACGATTCTGTTCAGCGTGGACAAGGCGGGATTTAGCGAATGCTCCTTCGTGCTGCATAAGCCGGGTGCCAGATCACAAAAACTAGGGGATATGCTGGGCTTCTGGGTTTGGGATAGCACCGAGTGCAAGCTGCGGGTAGATCTACGCCCTGAAATTATGAAAATAATCAGGAACTAAAAAGGAGAATACATACTATGGGAGACCGGATATCTATAAGTTTTGTACGAGGGGACGAGGAGTCCGTTGCATTGTTCAGCCACTGGGGAGGAGAGGCTTTTGCAGAAATCGCCAAGGACTATGTTCTGGCGCTGAAAGGGGAGATATCCAAACTGGAGCACCCCACTTCCGAACCCCTGTATCGATTGGAACCCTCGACGGTGATGGCGGATTTTATACGCCACATAACGATAGGTATGCCGCGCGTGACCTCAGACATCTATCTGGGAAAGGACGAACAGGATGGGGACAACGGCGATAACGGGCATTATAGGATCGTATTGGACTAGGTACGATAACATAGGTGGGAATATAAACCTGTATGGTTGGGTAACCAGCAGAATAAAGCATAGGAGGAATAAAATATGGGTTGTGATATACATCTTTATGTGGAGAAGCGCGGTGTTCTCGGTTGGGAAAAGCAGTACGGATTTGTCTCCGATTACTTTGACCCGACAAATGAGTATTTCAGCGGTAAGGACTTCCGGGATACCGATGAGCCTTACCAGTCACGTAACTACACGGTGTTCGCTGCGCCGGCTAATGTGCGCAATGGCTATGGTTTTGCCGGGATAGACACCGGGGATCCATTAATCCCGATAGCGGAACCAAGGGGCCTGCCGGATGATGTGTCCTCTGCAATACAGGAAACCGCTGACGCATTCGGGGACGACGGGCATAGCCACAGCTATCTCACCTTGGCTGAATTGCGGGATTACAATTGGGACAAACCGCTGACTTCCCGGGGATGTGTGCAGCTATCTGACTTCAAAAAACTGCGCCCCGGGGAACCCCCTAAAGAGTGGAGGGGGGGGTGTGTTTGGGGGCAATACTCGCACTATATCCATTGCTGAGGCCGAGACCTACAAGCCGAAACCCGGACAGGAGGTGTATGTTAACTACCAGTGGGTAACCCCACTGAGAGACTGCTGTTCGGGATTTCTCAACCATATGCTGCCTATACTGGAAAAGCTGTCCGATGGGGACGCGGAATCCGTGCGAATCGTATTCTGGTTTGATAACTGAATTAAGGGGATAACTATACCGGGTGATAGGGAGGGTGCAGCGGTATTCAAGGGGCATTAGAATGTAAGGAGGCACTATGAACGCAGCCAAAAGGCAGGTACTAGAGAACGAGATAGCTCAGGCCAGAAGATCCATGTCAGCGCAGGAGGAATTAGTAGCGGGAGAGGCCGAGGCCGCACTGGACCATAACGGCAATGATAAGTACACAGAGCGCGATGTTAAGAACGCTATCATCGCGATGAATAACGTCATCATCTTCGCCAGACAGCTGCGTATCAAGTTGAGGAGGGCGCTACAATGAATCGTAACCGGCGCAGGTCGCACGAGGAGATAGCCGTGCTGCAGGTAAAGCTCGCCAAGGTGATGCAGGGCACTTATCATGTACCCAGGGAGAAGTACTCCGAGTGGTGTATCCTGGCGCGGGACCTAGGCGCGATACCTAAGTCTAAGCTGAAGGACGGCGCCTACTATTACGGTCGGTGCCGTAACGCCTACGTGGCTAAGTGGAATGCCGGAAAAGTCGGGAAAGTACATTCGCCTACGGGCCAATTTACTTACATGCGGACTAAGTTCAGCAGTACGTTTCCAGAGGACATCAATCACTTTGAGGACGACAATGGCTTCGACCTGTTCGTGCCCATACAGGAGGTGGAGCCGGAACCGCATGAGGAGATACCCGACGAAAAGAAAGGACCGGACGATAACATCCTGTAGCACGGAAGTGAGCTGCAGGGGAGATGAGCGAATGTAGTTTGTCAGGGGACATCACAACCAAACTAAGGAGGGAGTATGATATTGTTCAACAAGAAATTAAGCGCGGTGGGCTCGCAAATTCCAACAGCGGCCATAACGGCACTGGCTGAATTGCAGGAGATATTGTTCCTTGATGCGGCAGAGAAGGACGAGGGCTTCGTGCTGAATCCCGACAAGGAACATGACAGTGATATCATGGAGCGCATAGACGATTTGGCTAACAGATACGGGCTTAGGCCCAGAAAGATAGTACCATTCAAATAAGGAGGGAATATGACAGACTTTAGGTACCAGGTTAAGTGGACAGACGCGGAGGGTATACACTACGGGATCTACCGATGCCCAACCAAAGGCAAGAAGGGGATCGCCGACGTGGACGACGCGGTGATGCCGTACTACCACGAGGTCCCCGAGAAGAACTTAGTGGACATCGAGCCGAAGATGGGGTTCTATGACATGAAGACCGGAGAGTTGAAGGGCGGAGACGAGTACCATCAGTTCGTACACAACGCGCACAAGGCGGCCGATAAGCTGTCACGCGGCCTGCCCGAGGGGATCTTAGTCGGCAAGCTGTTCTCGGTAGGGGTGGCAGACGGCAGTGCCTATTATGTAGTCACCAAGGTGGGCAAGACCACAGCCAAGGTGGAGTGGCGTGGCTTCTGCCTTGACCGGTACATGGACCAGGTGCTGTGCGCGGGCTCGACGGTGCCTCTGGCTACCCTCAAGCGCATGGGCGTGGGGCGCAAACCCCTGTTTGCATCGTTCGCTTAAGGAGGGGATATGACCAAGTTGACGAGAGGAGTGACCAGGGTGACACATACCCTGCACCGAGGACGGGAGATCATTGTGTCCATGCGGCCACCAGACATGCTTGCCTTCAGGCTGAAGGGAACCCGGCATGTGTATCCGCTATCAGTGGTGGGGGCGTTCAACCAGGCGATGCGCGTCGAAGCCCTTATGTTGCTGAGGAAGCAGCAACTCGAGCGCAAGGCCCGACGCGAGGCTCGTAGGTGTGGTGGTTAATAAGGAGGCACTATGAAATCCGAGGACTATGGTTGGGTTAAACTGGATAGTCACGAGCAGGTGGATTCCACTACCACCTGGTTTTATCGCCAGGAGGACAACCTGCTCAGAGAGGAGTCTGTACATCGCGTGAGTGGTAAACGCGTCGCACGGGAATGGGAATACACCGACGTGGATTCTATAACAGAGCTAACGGAAACCGCTAAACTTCAACTACTGGAACTCTCCGGGGACTACAGGACGGTATGTCCGGTATGTGGCGGGGATATCCATCTCGTGGAATTCAGGGGATTCACGGACATCCCGGTACAGCGGGATGGTTGGGATTACAGTACTGAGGGTATCGATTCCGAGGATGAGGTCTTCCGCTGCACTGGGGATTGCGGGGCCTATGTACCCAGTGAATTCGTGCATAATGCTATCCCCGAAGCTGAGGCCAAACAAATGATGATCAACAGTGCAAAGGCAAAGGCGGGAAAATGCAGATAATAACGGGTGCAAGATTCAAGGTTGATACCTACAGCATACCCCAATACCCGGAACGAGTTGTGGATATCGTGACGATATTGCAGGTGTATAAGGTATCCGCTCTGGTCTATAGCCCTAAATTACAGACGAACATCCTTGTGCCATTAAGGGAACTCCGGGAGGTATAGTATGCGCTACATCAAACCGAGCACGGTCAGGAAACTGGCGGCCGAAACCGGGCATCGGGTGGGGAGGGATTTCCTGCTCACCCTTGACGCTTGGGTGGAAGAAAAGGTAAAATCCTGCTGTAGGCTTCACAACGGCGGCAGGAAAACCCTGAATGATACTCTGTTGAAGTTCAGCAAATAGTCAATAGGGAAGCTGCTGTAACCCACTAACAGCTGTAAAACATGAGGAGGTTCCATGAAAGGTTCTGAAAAACTGGTTAAAGCAATACAGAGAATTCCGGACTTCGATGCCCAGTACTCAACACATTGCCGTCTGGTAAATCCCCCGCTATCGCGCCGGGGATACGCCCTGAAGCGCATGGAGTGGGAGTACGTGGTGCGTGAAGACCCCAGCCCTGAAACTCGGGAAAAACTTGCCGCCCTCTCCGCAGAACTCGGGTTTTGATATGCAGAAAATGCTCTCCGCCTTCAAGCACGTGCTGCCCCCTGCAGCTAAGTTGCAGGAATTAGGGCTAACACGTAAGCTCATAGCGCAGCGGGCGAAATCGAGCTTGGAGTTAACTTACGCCGCGGGTTTCAAACGGATGGGGAGTATTCGTGCCCGCTCAGGTACAGGGTCTATCTTAGCCTTGACGTGGGCTACCGCAGCTTATGTTGATGATGATTGCAGCATGGAATTAAATATAGCACTTTATGACAACGGGGAAGTAGCAATGCATACTGATCAGGTATATCCTTATACACACGGGGTTTACCAGGTATCGGTGTCGCTGACAGGCGAGGTTAACGTTAGCAGCAGACTTTTCGAGTACCTGAGGAGGGGGCAATGACTGAGTCTAAAACCAGCAGTGAAAGAAAACATGCTAAACTCCGGGCCTGGCAACGCCTACACCTGGACCTTAACAAGTACTTGCGGCGGGAATTGATAGCCCGAATTCAGGCAGGGAGGTGCCGGCTTGTGCGGAGGCAGAGTCTGCGCATTTCGGTATTCAGAGATGTTATTAACGGGGTTGCCACGGATATCGTGTACGACCGTAGAAGGAAAGCCATAGTGACTTTCTTATTTGCAGAAGTCGGGGGCGAAAATGATCATAAAGCATGAGCCTGTTGCTAACCTAACTGCACACGAGCGCGTGGAAGGCTGGTGGGCTAATACGGTGGACCCTAAAAAGTTCGGACGTTGTCGGCATTGTGGGACCCGGGTTATAGCTGTTCCTAAGACCGGACACATAAACTCTGTGTATTGGAAATTGTTACAACGCCTCGGGAAGGAGACGCTTGTGTGTTGCCCGCGGGGGTGCACGGAGGAACTCGGGGACATAACCTTCCGGATGTCGCACACCATAACTGGTATGGTGACCCCCGGGGGAGTACTCTACGAGAAGTCGGAGTTTGTTATGGACTCCTCAGGAATTGGTACCCGCAGTGGGGATTTTATATTCCCAGAGGAGGCGCGGGGGATGGACCAGGAAGGATTGGAGAACGCGGGATGGATGTTCGTGGACCATGGATTTTTCACATGGAAGAAACCGCTAACAGGAATACAACAGACCTACCTGCACTGCTTCTGTATCAGCCGTGGTATAGACGAGGCAGAATTTAAGGAGGGTATTTGTGCTTCAACGGGTAGCATATGCCTTAAAAATCTCTATGAAAAATAAACGTAAACATGTTCCGGATTGGGATAACAGTGGGCTGGTTATAGGGGGACAGCAGAAAGCTATTGGTAAGCCCGTGGTCTACTATTACCCCGGACCCAGAAAGAGACCTGTAGCCTGCCGAATCTCATCCTACACGGGCTACTGTCCGGGCGCTGTTCATTACTTCGCAGTTGTGGAAGAAGCAGATAATTCGATCTGGAGCTGGCGCGAGAACTGCTGGACTCGCCCTTGGGATAGCGGCAAAGCCTTAACAGGCTTCCGCGCAGAGGATAAATTTATTACCCAAGCGGACGCTCTGTGCTGGTGCCGGTGTGTTGTGCGTGAGCAGTTCTCGCCAGCTACGCATATAGTTGACTTCCATGACGCCACGGATTCCGGACCTATACCTATATTTTTCTGGCGGGAACGAGAAACCAAACCAGAACCATTTAGGAAGAACCCGGAATCCCTCACAGCATACTTCCATAAGCAGTAAAACAGGAGCAGACTATGAAAGATAAATACCGCTTAATGTACATGGGCTTGATGTTCGGTTTCTTTATCGGGTTCCTAACGGCGTTGGTTATCGTGGGCACCCAGTCCTCGGTGCTGCCACCGAAATGCCAGAGGTTGTTGGTCGGGCACACATACATCAGCGTATGCGAAGATAAATAGGAGGCAGCATGCAAATAGAAGAATTATTGAATAAGGTGGAGACCACCATTGCGGAGCGCTACAGGTCCGGATTTCCGATTACGGTGGGAGAAATCTATATACTTACTGATCAGGGGTTCTCCCGGCTCTCATTTGTGGGGAGGACAAAACGGGAGTCTATGGTGAAACTAAAGGGGTGCACGGAGTTGGTGGCGAGTATGACCAAGGCGGGTAGGGTGCGCGGGATTGTCCAGGTCTCTACCGCATGGATGTCCGCACCAAAGGAGGAGGAGGAGAGGGAGAAGACCCCGAGAGCACGCCCTAAACGTACTTCGGTGTTGGTATTCAACGGGGCTAATCCCACAGGGAATAGAATACGCATGTACGGTATAAAGAAGATTAGAGGAAAGCGCGTAGCCGCCACACTTGCGGGGTCATATCGGGTGGTGCAAATGCAGCAAGAGGACGTGGACTAGGAGGTTTTTATATGGAGTATGTACCAATCTTTATCCTGGGCGGGGTACTCACGGCTTTTGCGCTGGTGGTGGGTACCGCGTGGTCGTCGCTTCCATTATTCGTCTGGCAGTTAGTAAGACATAAATCGGCGGGGATGCATCGGTCTTTTGTTACCTCCGGGGATATCCCGGCTATGGTAGGAGCCGGGGATGTGCATAGCTATATCGCGCAGCTCGCGGACTCCCGCAAACGCGGGGATTTCCAGGCCGTATTGGAGACTACTCGTGGGGTTATCCTGGAGATATCACGGCATAAAGGAGATTTCCCGGGAGATCCCGAGGACTTGCTGCTGTTCATTGATAGGCAGGTCGATGCCGCACTGGCGGCTTCTCCCAGCCGGAAGACCGCGGAGGCCATTAAATTCCGGAAATTGATGTCCGCCTACGTATCCGCAGAGGTGAACAAACTGGAGGTATGAGCACAAAACCGCCCCCGCTACGCCAAGATTAGTAGTAGTGGGTCCGGACGGGGATTACGAATTCGACATGCACCTGGAGGTGATTATGCTAACCTGGTTCTTATCTACGTTATGGTATATACTTCTCATGCCCGCAGTTATCTGGTGGCAGTATATGTTCGGGCTTCCCGCAAGCGGGGGGATCTGGGTGGGGGGAATAGCGGGCAGTATGCGGGATAACCGGGCGGAGTTGTTTACCCCGGTGTTTGCGATTATCTCTCTGGGCGTCCTGTTTGTGGCCGGGATATCCCCCGCATATGCGGCGTACGCGATGATCTCCACCATGAGCTATGCACAATCCCAGGGCTGCACCGTGCTCAACTCCGTTGGCGGATTGCTCTTTTTCTGCATTCCGGGGTTTATACTCGGGATTAAGCTCCGCCGGCGCGCACTCACCTGGATAGACACCGCCTGTGATACCCGGGCATTCACCATGATCATGGACGCCCAGGACGTGCTGTTTGCGCTGTTTATTGCCGCTAAGGTCGGGAAAACCGTTATCCGCGGGGTGCGCAATATATGACGCCAGAGTCCGCGCTATCCGCCGCGGCGGCCGCGTTGATCCCTTTCGGGATCACGGATGGCACTTACGCGGGGATACGCTACACACTGGTCGCAAAGAATTACACGTTTGCTACCCCGATGTTATTACCTACAGTGGCGATAGTAACCGAAAACGGGAGCTGGTTAGGAGTAGTCCAATTCACCTCCACGGGGGAACCCTGTGTCCGTTTGGTGCTCATGGATTGGTTGATGCAAGGAGGTAGTCTATGCTCGAACTAGAGAATGCTATTCCGCGCCCGCGCACCCTCGCGGACTACGTATGCGCCCCGGAAGTCCATGCTCGCATCTCTGAATCGATTGCGGCCGCGCGAATGCGGGGCCGATTACCCCCGCATATGCTGTTCACAGGGCTACCCGGGACGGGGAAGTCCACCGCCGCAATGGTGGTCGCCGGGGAGTTCCGGCTTCCTGTGTACAAGTTTGTGGGCAGGGAACTCCAAAAGGCCTCTCAACTGCGGGTACTATTAGGCGCTCCCCCCTGTGGAGCCGCGTTGTACCTGGATGAGGTACATAGCGTACGCCGGGAAATCCTGGAAATGCTGTACCCGATCATGGAGGATGGGCTAATGGGTGCCGCGGGGGATCCCCGACTACAACTCCACTTGAGTCCAATCCTGGTCCTGGGCTCCACCACAGAGGCCGGGGATTTACCACGCCCCCTGCGAGACCGTTTCGGACTGCAATTCACTATCCCGGAGTATACTCGGGATCAGATCCTTAAAATCGCACAGAAACAGGCACAGAAGACGTCCTCGCTTGTGTGGGCTCCCGAAGCCCTGGAGGCCGTTGCGGACGCCAGCAAGGGCATTCCCCGGCTGTCTGGGAGGTTTATATGGGCAGTGGGCGACCACGCGCTTAGTCGGGGGATTCTCGAGGTCTCCGCGAGGGATGTGCTGACCGTGCTCTCCCGAGAAGGTGTGGGTAGGGGGGGTCTGGATGGAGTGGACCGCGCGCTTCTACGCGAACTCCAGGGGGGTCCCGCGGGGCTGGAGGCGCTGGCGAGTACGCTTGGAGTAGACCCCGGGTTGGTCCGGGACGAACACGAACCGTATCTGTTACGCAGGGGGTACATAAAACGGACCCCGCATGGGCGGGAGATCACGGTCTTGGGGCTGGAGTTAGTAAAAGGAGGCTTATGAGATACCTAGGGATGTACTTATGCGCAAGTGTGGGGGCGATTATTGGCTGGATATTCTGCGCGCTTCTGACCGTGGGTAGTAGATCGGACGTGCAGATTCCTCACCCGGAAGAGAAGAAGAAGAAGGGGGAGGAATAGTTATGCCCTACAAGTTTGAAACCGTGGGATTTAAACTGGGGCGGACGCGCAGCCGGCGTGTGCGGATCAAAGACCCCGCTGTGGTGCGGGAGCTATACAGGGATGGGCAGTCAATTCGTGGTATAGCCCGGAAGTTTGATGTAGACAAACGAACTATACAGTTCATCCTCTTCCCTGAGAGGTTGAAACGAAATCTGGAACTCCGGGAAGCCCGAAGAGGTTGGCGTCAGTACTACACCGGGGGAGAGACCTGGGCGAGAACAATGCGGGAACATCGCAAATACAAGCAGAGGGAGTATTTAAAGGAGAAACTATGAGCAGCACAGGAAGACAAACAAAGCGGCAGGCGTTTGATTACTACCGGACGCCGAAGGAGCACATCCGCGGATTTATGGACGTGCTAATGAGGGACCTCACGGAAAAGAAAGATCCGTTGATGAACCCGGTCCGCGTACTCTACACAGTAGACCCCTGTGCAGGCGGGGACGCGCATCACGGCATGGCCTACCCGGAAGTGCTCGCCGAATACGGTGGGAAGTTTTTGGTGAACACCTATGATATCCGTCCGGACTCGCGGGCCAGGCATAAGACCGACTACCTGAATGCGAACGTCACCGACTCGCAGGGCTGTGCCCCGGACCTGATTATAACAAACCCGCCATTCAGCCACGCCCAGAAGATAGTTGAGAAAGCGCTGCTGGACGTGGCCGAGGGCGGCCTGGTGGTAATGCTGCTGCGTTTGAACTTCCTGGGAACGCAGGATCGCAAGCCTTTCTTCGCCGCGCATAACCCGGAGCGGATATACGTCCATTCGAGCCGGATGTGTTTCCTGCCGGAAGGAGTATTCGACCCCAAGACCGGGAAGATGAAGAAGGGAACGGACAGCATTGAGTACGCACACTTTGTATGGCGTAAGCACAGCAATCCCGAGTTCGCTATGCTCAAAGTTATAGACAGCAAAAAGACTGAAAACGCGTGACCAGAAGGGGAAACTATGACTGTAGCTTATGCGATACTTATAGCCGTGGTGGCCTTCGACTGCGGTGTCATAGCCGGGGCATGGTGGGCAGGTAGAGACCAAATAATTGAGTACACGAGGTCGGGGATACCCGATAAAGAGATCATAAAACGGGTGATGAGGGGGATACTATGAGGGAGCTGAAATTCCGAGTATGGACCGGGTTAAGTATGGAGTACAACATAATGGTCGGATTTCTCGGTGCATTCTACGTGAAGGGCATCGATGAAACAGATAGTGCGTCCATGAGTCCATTCAACACCCGCTATGCCGATGCTTGCCCTGTTATGCAGTTCACCGGCTGCAAGGACAGAACGGGGAAGGATATTTATGAGGGGGATATACTCCGTTGTCCGACGTATTCCACTGTCACCGGGAAGGGTTTCAAATCCACCCGCACAAAAGAAATGGTCTTTAGCGTCAAAGAATATCTCAGCTACTTCGGCTACGGCTTCACCTTAGATGGAGATTACGATAACAACTATCGAGGTATGCCGAAGGAGGCGGACTGCGAGATTATCGGAAACATATATGAAAATCCCTGGGGGAAATATGCAAAGCAAACTAGCTGAGTACATAGCATGGTTAGAAAACGGGGCGCATACCATAGGTACGGTCACGATGGAGGCCGCACTGCTCAAGGCCCGCAGCCTGTTAAAAGAGGAACAGGATGCCACAGAGACCGTGATGAGGCAATTACGGAAATACCGGAGCGATCGCTACTGCCAGGCTCTTGATTACGCCAAGCGAGGGGAATGCCTCGGGTGGGAATACAAGAGCGCACACGGTCTTTTCGGCGTCCCGGAGTTTAAAGCACACGAAAAGGTGAACACCCTGTTAGGTGAGCACAGGGGACTCCACCTGGCAATAGAGATTATTTCCGGGAGTAAGACGCTATAATGTTTGTGCCCGGGCTGCTTGATCGAAGTTCCATTAGTACCGAAGATGGTAATCACAGTACTCAAAAAAAGTGGTTGACAATTCTGCACACTAAGTTGTATAATGACTAGGAGGAAGACATGAAACCTTGTGACATGACCGACAAACAATTGAAGCTGGAGGTGTTTAGGCTCGGGAATTTAGTTACGACCATGCGCCGGCGTTACTCCCGCATTTCCGGGCGTGTGACCGCCATATTAGGTAATCAGCAGCATTATCTTCGACATCGGGCGCCCGTGGTGGCCGCCAACGGGAAGAAGACTGTAGCGGCGGCTAAACGATTAATGCGTCGCATGGAGCACATACCGGCCCTGCAGTTCAGGACCACCCGCAAAGTCAGAGCCGGGAAAAAACATTTGCTGTTCTTGTGCACCAACAACGAGGCCAGAAAACTGCGCGCCCTTGCGCGCCTGGACTTGCGGCGCTTCAACAAACGAGGCCGGTCCTCCCGCAGGTTCCCCGCTGCGCTCTATTCAAGGTCCCGCCCATGAAACACTTCTACTACGCGACTGCAGACAACCGGGGAATAATTCGGGTGCGTGCTGTGCACAAACCCTGCGCGGGTACCGTACCCAGGTCAGGAACCTGGGTAGTGAACGAACTCAATAGCGGGCAGTGGTTGGTGCCCTGTGCACCCGAGATCTCACTCGCCAAACTTGGGACACTCAAGTACCTGGGGAGTAATCCGATAGAGGAACCGATAAAACGGAGGAAACATGGGACCAAATAAACCCGGAGAATATGCGTCTCCTTATAAGAAATCGGGATTAAATGCGAGGGGAATAACCAAAGTAAAAAAGCAGAAACGAGACCAGCTTACTGCCACGGAGATCCGGCGCATAAAACTCCGGGGCATTCCTGGTGACTGTAAACCTGGGTATTAAAGGAGCTCACATGAACGATCTAGCTGCTATATATGAACACATATCTGGTTTCAAAAAAAGGCACAAACTGCTGCCGCACCAGGTAGTTTTGGACGCCGCTAGCGGGCGGTATTTTTTGGGATTCCTGGACAGTTTAGGGGTTAAATACCTAGATGATAATACCCTGCTGTATAGCACGATTCCGGTAATAGAAGGAGCGTATAACATTATACCTCTACTTGGGGATCGTACCTGCACATTCCACGTTGGAAAGAAAAAGTACTCGTTGGCGTTCACGGCTGCCCCGGGACATGCCTGTAGGGGTTATTCCCAGGTTGTCTTCGTGGCGACGACTATGCCAAAAGAGGACTTCCTTGCTCGATTGGCGGAGTTTATAGATATGCAGGAAAATGAGATAGATCGCATACATCTGTTAGGGGAGGGGGACAGTCAGGCCCGGCCTACAAATACCTGGGATGAGCTCGTACTTCCCGGGGATAAACTGGAGCTTATACGCAGCACTACCGACAACTTCTTTAAAGAAGAAACCCGTGATATGTATGCCCGGACGGGGTTGGCCTATAAACGCGGGATACTCTTTGTTGGTCCCCCGGGCACGGGAAAAACCTTGGCGGCGCGTATAATACTGGCTAACCCTAAAGTGCGCGGGTATATCCTTCCACTAAAAGCCAAGTTGGAGGATGATACCGTACGGCAGGCCTTTAGCACCACCGCCAAGGGGGCACGACCGGCGGTGCTCGTACTCGAGGACCTAGATAGATTCTCGCAGTCTATGGCAAGCCTAGGGTACCTGCTAAATCAGATGGACGGAATACGCAGCAATAGCGGTCTCCTGGTTATCGCCACCGCTAACAACCCGGAGAATATAGACCGCGCGCTGTTACAGCGCCCGTCGCGGTTTGATACCCTGGTCAACTTCTCTCTCCCGGATACTAAGATGCGGGAATTGTATTTGACCCGGATAAATAAGAATTCCGGATCGTTATTTTCCGCGGAAACGATCGCGCAGGTGGTGGAGCAGTCTAAGGGCTTCAGTATCGCCTATCTGCAGGAGGTGATAACGGGGACGATGTTGCTCGGCATTCACCGGAAATGCGCGCCCACAGATAGTCTGCTTATGGAAAATCTTGGCCTTGTCCGCAAGCAGATGCGGTATGCAGCTAAGTATGCAGCCCTGGACACCGAGACCGAACAGAAATCCGGAATTGGGTTCTCGTCATCGCACTGCGGAGGCGCATGCGGTAATTAAAGGATAATTATGGAAACACCTACAACCCTCATCTGCGCTCCCCTGGCCGCGGAGATCGCTCTCATTACCGACCCGGACTTACGGCGCTTTACAGAGCTCGGGCTAATCGTAGCCCCGGCCTATTTTTGGACGATAGCGGCCTCTACTACAGGTAAGTACCACCCACCGGATAGCCTAGGTCAGGGGGGTCTGGTTAGGCATACCCGAAAGGTGGTATACTTCGCACGGGAATTTGCACGTGGAATGGAGTGCACCCCCTGGTTAAACGAGCTCACGGCCGCGGCATTGCTGCATGACTTGTACAAAAATGGGGACAACCCGGATGACCGCAGTCGGGGAATGGCCCATTGGAGCGCGCACGGTCTTCACGCCTGCCGATACCTGGAGAATAGGGTATTGGAGGGGACCCCGGGGGTGGTGCTGGCCTCGAGGCCGAAAATACGGGACAGTGTTCTCAAGGTCTTTGATCTGATGTCCCGGCACATGGGGCCTTTTGGTGGAAATGCTCCCCGCCCGTGTACACGTGAGGATTGGGTACTCTACATGGCGGACTACACAGCCAGCCGTAAATTCGTAAACGTGGACTGGAATTTAATCAGCTAGGGGTGAATAATGAAAAAGATAAAGACACGGCATGTATACAACCTGAAGTCCGATCCTGTGGACCACCGGGACTACGTAATGGTCGAGCCCCCTAGGTTGGGTCCGCTCCCGCTCTCGGTGGACCTCCGCGCGGGGATGCCCCCGGTGTATGACCAGACCCAACTCGGGAGCTGCACCGCGCAGGCGCTGGCCGCCGCATTGGACTATGCGCATAAGAAGAGTACCGGTAAGGATTTCTTTAACCCCAGCCGGCTATTCATATACTACAACGAACGCATGATGGAGGGTAATCCAGGGGAGGATTCCGGGGCCTGTTTGCGTGATGGGATAAAATCCGTAAATGAACAGGGGGCGTGCGCGGAAACCACCTGGCCGTATGTGATCTCCCAGTTTGCATTAAAACCCCCACCGGCGGCGTATACCGAGGCCGAGAACTTCCAGGCTGTGAGCTATCAGCGGGTGCCGCTGTTCCCGACCATGATTAAATCCGTGCTCGCCTCGGGGACGCCCTTCGTGGTCGGTATTACGGTATATGAGAGCTTTGAGAGCACGGAGGTGGCTAGTACCGGGATTGTGCCCATGCCGGATACGCAGAGAGAGAAATGTCTTGGAAAACATGCCGTTATTTGCTGTGGGTATGACGACACCAAGCAGTTGTTTCTCTTCCGAAATAGCTGGGGAACTGCCTGGGGGCAGTCTGGAAATTTCTGGCTCCCCTATCAGTTTGTGGTCAACCCGGGGTTGACCGCAGACGCGTGGGCAATAAATCAGGCGGAATAGGAGGTGCATTATGCACTGCAGCATAGACGATGATGTGCTTAACGGGGAATTCGTTATCAAGTTTGTGCTCAAGTATTCAGATATGGCGCACATGGATGACGCCACAGCCGAAGCCTGGCGGAAACATCTGGCAAGTTCCGGGCATAGCGCGCACGATGTTTGCGCATTTATGACCAAGCTGCTGTCCGGGCATACACGAAAAATACTTCCCGATAACGGGGGATCGGTTAAGCACTGATATACACGGCGCGGCCGCATGGGGGCAACCATGCAATCGACGGGATAACCAATAGCTAAGTCTTCAAGTCCGGGAAGTTTCCGGGTAGGTAGGCACTGCCGAGCGGAAGATCGACGCTAGAGGTTCAAGGGTAGCGGAATAAACAGCACAGTCGCCGGCGACACGAAACACCGGGGTTTCCGCAAGCTGGTTTAAACCCAGCCCGCGCCATTAAACTTATGAACCACGTAGACGAGCGGAGAGCGCATAGACAACTGCTGGAGGAAGCGGCCATAAAATACGCCGCAGGGGATAGAGAAAAAGCAATTGAAATGTTTATGGCCGTGTCGTTCGGACCGATATCTGAGGACATACAGGGGATTATGCACCAAGAGGCGGTAGCGGCCCTAGATCAGTTAGTTAAAGACTGGGGTGGTGGAACTTAGACCGATTGCTGGTGACCACGCTCGGCATATATGCAGCAGGAGGTACATATGTTGAAACCATGGCATAGTTGGTGTGGGGTTGGCGCCGCGTTTAAAGCAGATGACTGTCGATTCTGCAAGCCTAGAACTAATAAGCGAGCTAAGTTCCGGGTTTTTTACGCGGACGGTAAGCCCTACAGTAGTCGTTCTATGGGCTGTGCTTGCGCCAAGCACCTTCCACTTCTGGTTAGGCGTGCTTATTCAGAGAACAAGGCGGACAACACGGGATGGGTATAGGATAACCATGCATATACTTGCACAGTACCTGGATAACTACAAACTTTGGGATGAGCGAGCCCTGGCTGCGCACTGCGCGCAGCACTCGGTATACATCCGCAAGTCCGAACTGTACCCCGGATTGGCACTACTGCACTACGCGGATGGGGCCTCCTATGGTAAACTCTGGGATGACTTCAACATGATGTGCCGCGGGGCTATCCTGGATATGACCAATCGCCGGGTCCTCGCCTGGCCGTTCAACAAGTTCTTCAATCTCGGAGAACACGAGAGCACGGACCCCGCACGTGTGGCGGCCATGGGGGATTTCGTGGCCACGGAGAAGCTTGATGGCAGTCTGCTAATACTCTTCAATGACCCAAACACAGGAAAGAATTGGTTCGCAACTAAGGGGTCTCTGGTTAGCGAGCACGCTGTCTACGCTAATGCGATGATACCGGAAACTCTGCGTGATCTCAAACTGGAAGACCACACCTACATGTTCGAGCTAATCTCCGGGAAATTCCCTAACGTAATAAACTACAGGAAACGCGGCTATACCGACGGGGTGTACCTGATAGGTGCCCGCAATAACCTGACCGGGAGTTTGTTCAGGTCTGCAGAACTGCACGCAGTAGCGGATACTCTTAGGGTACCGCGGTTCAAGCGGATGTCCTTTACCGACCTGGATAGCGCTGTGCGCTGGACAATGGGACTCCCGGGAGAAGAGGAGGGGTATGTCCTGCGCTTTGATAACGAGCAGTTTCTGGTTAAGGTCAAGGGTTTGGCTTATATCCGGGCTCATCGGGTCATCCAGGGGATGAACGACTCCGCGGTCCTGGAGTCATTGTTTGCGGGGAAACGAGATGTCCTGCTGTCTCAGTGCCCGGAGGAATACCGGAAGGATGTGGCAGCTCGTTTTGGGGTCTTGGAGAAGTTGATTGCGCAGGTAGAGCGCGAGATCCGTGCAGACTACGCCGGACTCGGTAACACCTCCAGGAAGGAGTTCGCAGCACAGGTCAGAGCCGGAGTTCGCGCTGACCGCGCCAAGTTCATGTTCTTGCTGCGGGACGGCAGGAGTATACGGGAGGCGCTGTATAAGCACGTGCAAGCGACGTGCATTGAATGCGGGAAAATAACTAAACAGAGGTGAAAAAATGCTACACATTTTTACATTGGTGGTCTTGGGTGTGCTCTGGTTGAGCATAGGTTTTGTGACCTGGTACAAGTTGGTAAGCTTGGCGCGGACTGTAGATACCGTTGATCTGCTGTTCCTGCCTTTGCTGATGTTGTTGGGGGCTGTAAGTTGGTTAATAGCCCAGGGTTATTACCTTATCCCCGAACGTCTACCGCGTGTAGAGGCCCTGTTATGGCCGAAGGATAGGCGCAAATGACCGCGCGCGAGTTGAGCATGTTCGAACTGGCTCGTCGTGCTAGTTTGCGCTCGGATTACCCGCGTTATCAGCTTGGGGCTGTGATCTCCCGTAAAGGGCGTGTACTGGGCACGGGTTGCAATCGTCGGAAAACACATACGCGGTCGCCCAGCCCGTGGAGATATCTGCATGCGGAGATCGATGCCGCATTAGGTATTCCCGTGCAGGAATTGTACGGCGCGCACGTTTACGTCTACCGCGCACTGGCCAGTGGGCGCCCGGGGTTGTCCCGCCCCTGCGTGCACTGTGCGCGTTATCTACGCGGATTGGGCATTAGCAGGGTATACTACACCACAGACAGCGGGTACACATGGGAGGCAATATGAGCAGTGCAAAACGCGCACCCTCTGCGGGACATAAACGCTGCTTAGAGACCACGATTAACCTGGGGTTTACGTGGACCACACATGCCTGTCGGGCCGGGCAGGTACTTAGCGGAACCTGGGGACCGCTGCCTGTTAGGTGCACACTGCTCCCTGATGACCGCGCCCGCGTGGACGGCTATGACGACCAAGGGGGGACCGGACAACCCTGGACAATGCTAGTGTACATAAATGACGGACGGGTGACCGAAAACTGCATGTATCGTCTGTATAACGCGGAAACCCGGGAACAGTTTGAACAGCGGGTATTTGCCAAGTATGCTATCAAACCCGGGGTATACCCGGTATTGCCTCGGATAAAAAATATTCCTTGACAGTTGTCTTTAAATTCTGGTATACTGGATATAGTATGAAAATCGTGCACATAAGCGACACCCATGGTCGCTACCCCGGGGTTCTCCCCGCCGGGGATGTGCTCGTGCATAGCGGGGATGCCGTGCTATATGGGCAGTTAGCGGAGTACCCGGAATTCGCTAACTGGATATCCGGGCATGGGTTCAAGCACATACTGGTTATTCCCGGAAACCATGATATAGCGATAGCGCAACAAGAACGGGCAGTCCGGGATATCCTTTCCGTCAAGGGGATAACCCTGCTGGTTCACTCTGGGTGTGATATATCCGGGATAGCCTTTTGGGGTTCCCCCTGGACTCCGAGATACAGGGACTGGGTTTTCATGGCCGAGACCTCGCGTTTGCGGGAACTCTGGGCACAGATACCCCCGGATATTGATGTCCTGGTAACCCATGGGCCTCCGCGGGGGGTACTTGATATCGCGGGTACCGAGCATATAGGCTGCCCGGAGTTGTTGAATCGGGTGCTGGCGATTAAACCCCGGGTACACCTGTTTGGGCACTGTCACCCCACATATGGGATACACTATCTGGGGCCCACCGTGTGCTATAATAGCGCCCTGGTGGATGACTGGCTGACCTTTAAACACGACGCACAGATCTTGGAGGTAACAAAATGACCGCAATAAAACTGAATAAACGCTGCTACAGCAACCTGGAATACCTAATGCACTACGCGGGGGCCACACAGGACAACAACGCCTTTCCCTCACATGTGTATGCCTCTGGGGTGGACTATAAGCTAATGCAGAAGTGTTGTGCGCGCGCTGCCCGCAAGGAGTACCCAAAGGCCTCGACAAGACTGGTAGAGTACTCGGTGGGTATGTATATGCTGAATCTCGGGCCCAATACGTCCCTGGGGAACGCGATTCGCCCGGGATGGGTGTTGGTGGATACCGAGGGTATTGCCGCCGCTAGGCGTAAATGTGCCGCCGCCAACAAAATACTTTCCGCTTAAGGACATCATGATCTGGTATACCGCAGACACCCACATCGGGCACAGAAACATCCTGACCTTCACCGGCCGGCCATATCAGAGCGTGGAGGCCATGAACGAGGCCATAGTATCCTCCTGGAATTCAGTAGTCGGGGATGAGGACACCGTGTTTATCTTAGGGGATTTCGCGCTCTGCGGGGCGACCATGACGCGCGCGATCATCTCCCGGCTTAGGGGACACAAGATACTCGTGCGCGGGAACCACGATTGCCGGAAAAGAAACTGGTATATAAACGCGGGAATCGAGAACGTAGTGGTCTCCACCGCGGAGAACCCGTATCGCCAGTGGTGGTCTGCGGGGTGGGTGTGGATATCCCACTATCCGTTTCGTCCCCGCTGGTGGGATATCCTATGCCTGGCGCTCTCGGATTGGATGTCCCTGCGGCATATAAATCGTCTGATTCCGGAGGATGGGAATTTCCTGGTGCACGGGCACGTCCATCAGCGATGGGCGACCAAACGCAGGATGTTCAACTGTGGGTGGGATATACATCACCGCCCGGTATCACGCGCGGAGATCGAGAACTGGATGAGGAAACGAGTATTGGAGGAACGATGCTAGCTGAGGAATACATTAAAACCCTGGAACATCTTATGCTCACGGTGGTGATAAGCGGAGCGTGTTTATACCTCGCCAGTACCCCCGTTATGCTGGTTATTTTATCCATTTTGGCGTTACTGAACGTGGCTGGTTTTGCCCTGATTAACCGGGTATACATCGAATAACTGGAGAATGTGGATAGCCTATTGCGTGCGGTGACCGTGAATGTGCAGGGGTATTCCGTACCATTAATGGATTGCCTTAACCCTAAAGGGGGTCAAGATGCTGATGCTGAATAAGCTGTGGAAACTGTTCTCGATTACACCCGCCCCGTGTGAACCGGAGTTGGTGAGCGCGTTGCGCTCCTATGTGCGAGGGCTGGATGGCCGAAGAGGTAGGTATGGTAAGACCGTAGCCACCGAAGTTACGGATATATTGAGCCGCTATAGCGATCAACCACGGGACGCAGACAGAGAGGAACTGCTATCTCTGGTGGACGGAGCCTACAGTATAGTGGAGCTCTACAGCCCAACTAGCCCCGCGGGGACGGCCTGGAGGCAGCGCTGGCTGTCCCGGGCGCGCAGATTCGGTATTTATGGGGAATAGTACTACGCAATATTGTGGATACTATTCAGTAGCCCAGGCAAGAACAAATAAACTGCGTTGCTTTAAACAAGTCGGGGGGGGGGGGGGACAAACATGCGT
>JAEHJW020005314.1_pt1 | contig 29373 bp, 35 predicted proteins | sample 9271431 | NCBI WGS metagenome assembly JAEHJW02 | reverse complement strand
TTTACAGGGATGGGCGCGTGGGTCAATTGTAAAGATGCCCCAAAAATGAATCTATTAACACTGTTGATATGTTAGGCGGTGCCGTTGTGTGCGGGCCGAGTGTGCATCGATGGTGCGAGCTATTAGGTGATGCCTTTGTTAGGCGGTGCCGTTGTTTATAGTGCGAGTCTATCGGTGCGATAGGCTCAGGCTATTTGAGGGTAGGCTTTTGTTCGTGCGCGGAGGAGTGCGGCCTTTACCAATCCTCACACCCCGCCAACCAAAATAAGTAGTTAGTACGCGAGTGTAAAGCCACTCCCCCTAAGCCACTTCGAAAAAATTCCCAGCAAACAAAAATAAGTACCTAGTACGCGAGTGTAAAGCCCAGGGAGGCAGGTAGGCAGGTGGATAAGTAGGTAGGCAGGTGGATAAGTAGGTAGGTAAATCCAAACGCAGTAAATCCAAACGAAACAAGCCCCCCCGCCATAAAGAAATCCACCCCCTAGAAAAAATTTTCAAAAAATTTTCCAAAACAAGTATTTCGTCCCTATCTGTAAAGTACCTTCCACCATCCCCAGCAAATCGGCTAAGCTTGCAAAAACAAGTAATTCCTTCAACGGCCTGAGCGAGCTTGCGAAAATGAGTAATTCCTTCGACGACCTGCGAGAACTCGCAAAAACGAGCCTGTCCGCCTATGCAGCGGTGATGCATCATGACTGGGCACCGAACTGGCACCACAGGGTTATTGCTCGTGCACTGGAGAGAATGGCTGCCAGAGAGCCGGGTTGGGACCGCCTTATCATATCGATGCCCCCTCGGGCGGGCAAAAGTGAGCTTATTTCCAAGATGTTCCCTGGGTGGTACATGGCTACCCACCCCCATGAAAATGTAATTGTCGCCACTTATGGTTCCGAACTTGCCGATGACTTAGGGCGCAAGGCTCGTGAGTACGCATCGACGGAACTCTTTGAATCCATTATGGGAACTTCCGTTTCCAACGACACAAATGCAATCACTAAGTGGGAGCTTAAGAACCGCTCTTCTTTCTTCGCGACATCCGTAGGGGGCGCCCTTACGGGCCGTGGTGCTCATTGTTTTGTAAAAGGCACGCGCGTCCGTGTTATTGGTGGTACAACTCCAATCGAAGAAATTGAAGTTGGCGATAGTGTGCTGTCACACGGTGCTGACGGATTGGAGATGAGAGATGTCGTCGCTGTCAAAAGAAGTAAAGGAGTTGGGATATACCGGATCACCACTGCCTCTGGACGAGTGGTTGAGGCTACGGGGGATCATCCATTCTTTGTTCAAGGAGAGGGGTATATCCCGGCGTCCCTTCTTACCTCCGGTGACATGCTCTTGTGCTGCGTGCGGGAAGGACATGACTACGTACGCATGGTCGAGCGAGTACGCGAGACGGAGACCGTATATGACATCCAAGTAGAGGGTAACCATAACTTCTTTGCTAACGATATTCTCGTTCATAACTGCCTAATCATCGACGACCCTGTAAAGAATCGAGAGGAAGCAGAGAGCGAAGGAGCGATGGAGAAGACGTATTCGTGGTTCACCTCAACTGCGTATACCCGGCTCGAACGCGGGGGACGAGTGCTGATCGTAATGACCCGCTGGAATGACCTGGATTTGGCCGGTCGGCTTTTAGCCTCTAACTCGGGGTGGAAGGAAATTGCCTTCCCCGCCATTGCTGAGGTGGATGAGGAGTACCGCAAAGCGGGAGAACCCCTATGGCCGGACAAGTACCCGCTGGAGCAACTGCACAAGATCCGTACAACCATTGGACGGCGTGATTGGGCCTCTCTATATCAGCAGCGCCCTGCACCAGAGGATGGAAACATCTTCAAGAGTGAATGGTTCAAGGAGTACCGGCTTCCTAACGGGATGATCCCCTCCACCCACAACGACATTTACTCTCAGGCAGGGCTCTCCGGGCTGGGCATTGTCTCTGGCGTCTATCAGTCGTGGGATACGGCGGTGTCGGCCAAGCAAACCTCCGCGAGAAGCGCCTGCACAACCTGGGCTGTCCTGGACAATAAGTTCTACTTGCTGGACGCCTATGCAGAGCCACTGTCATTCCCGGAGCTTCGGGCCAAAGCCATGCAGAAGTATGAGCAGTGGAAGCCCGACATCATTTTCGTTGAGGAGCAGCAGACTGGACGCCCCTTGATCGACGAACTCAAAAGAACTTTGGGGGAACGTCTAGTCCCCGTACGACTGCGGGGGAACAAGGAAACCAGGGCGAAAGCGGCGAGTGTGGCGTTTGAAACCGGCAGAGTGCTCATCCCCTCCCCACAAGACGCCCCTTGGGTGGACTCCTATACCAACGAGCTTATGTCTTTCCCGTCTGGGCGGTTCGCGGACCGGGTGGATAGCACAAGCCAAGCCCTGGTGAAATTGCTCAAGGACTCTAACCCGAGATCGTCGTTCAAAGGGGCGATGAGTGACCTTGCGGAGAACTACTTTAAGGCTCCGCTTAGGAGCATATACGCAAGATGAGGTGCTTGGTTGGGGGAAGTACGGATAGGTTAGTTGATTTTTGCGTTTTGGGCATGTAGACTGTTCGCATTGTGTAAAGTGTTGTGCATAGTATTGTTGATTCTTGTGTAATGGGAGAGGGGCAATGCGAAGCCGTCTTGACAACCACAAACTCGTTGTGAAACCAAAACGGCCCATCAAGCCCAAAGTCGCCAAGCCGACTCCGGCGAAGAAGAACCTGCCCCGACCGCATAAGCGGAAAGGGTAAGCCAGCATAAGTGGAAGTGATGAGCCAGGAATTAGTCATTACCGACTCTTTCAGAGAAGCGTTCGAGAATCTGCAAAATGAGCCGCAGACACCACTGGACGCCCTGAGCAGACAGGAGTTGCTATTTCTATTGAGCTACATCCAGAACGGGGATGCAGCGGGGGCGGCGAGGAAGGCAGGGTACTCACCCAATATGTCGTTGATGGCTGCGTCGCTTCTGGACAAGCCGCACATTCGCAAGGCGCTACGGGCGATACGAGCCACACAACGGGAGACACTGCGGCAGCGGCAGATCAACTCGGCGGCCATGGCACTGGATATGGTGCAAGAGATAGTCAGTGACCCCACAGTGGGGCATGAGACGCGCCTTAGAGCGGCTATGAAGTTGATCGACATCTCCGGGTCCACCGCGCCAAAAGAGATGCAGGACGAGTTGCGCGACGACGCGCCTATGGAGCGGGTGAACAAAGAGAAGATCGCCTTGGCCTTCGAGGAGGCGCAGAAGGCGCAGAACGTGGGGTAGGGGTGGAGTGCGGTTGCGTGTGTAGGGGCGGTTCGGTGTGTAGGGGCGGTTAGGTGTGTATGGTGTGTAGTTGTTTGTGCTATTTCAAAGGGTTCATATGTTCAAGTCCATCACTGCCAAAATTGGATATCCGTCATGGGCCAACGAGCGGTACAAGTGTCTGGATATGTTGGATCGGGTGTTGGACGGCACACTCTACGACCACTTGCAGAACGACTTTTACCAGGAAGAAACCTTCAGCGGGGACTACATCCCCATCCAGGAGCGGCGACCGTCAGTGCGTACCGGCTTCGCCTCGCAGGTCGTGGGAGTGGTGGCGCGTAAACTGTTCGCGGGTAAACACGCTCCGAAAATCACGCACGACGATGAGAACTACGCCGCCTTGATCCGCGAGGTGATTGCTCGGGGGTCCGTGTACGAGACCATGGTCTCCGCGATGTACCTGGGGTCGGTTGGGTCCGTGGCGGTTACGTTCCGGCTGGTGGAAGGGTCGCTGAAGTTCGACGTGTGGCGGGCCAAGAATTGCTACCCGGTGTTCGGCCCTGCGGGGGAGTTGGCGGCACTTCGCGTCTGTTACACCGTGGGTGGTAAAGAACTTTTGGGGCTTGGGTTCAAGACGGACGCCAAAGGTAAACCTGTCTCAACCGATGATACATATTGGTTTGCCCGCGTATTCACCCCCTCCGAGGAAATCACCTGTGTGCCGCCTCTGGCCGATGATTGGAACCCGGTGGAGTATCCGTGGGAAGCGTTGACCCCTGGGGTTGTCATTCAGCACAACCTTGGGTTCGTGCCGGGAGTGTGGATCACGAACATGCCTGGAGGGGTCGGGGTGGATGGCAAGTCCACGTTTGGCGAGGTAGTCAACAACATCGTCGAGATGGACTACACCCTCAGCCAGTTGGGGCGAGGGATTCGATACTCCGCCGCTCCTCAGACGGTTGTGATTGGGGATGTAGAGTCGGACCAGCGCAGGACGCCAAGTACCATCATCAAACTCAAAGCCGCGTATGCCGATGAAGGGCAGAAGTTCGGCGCAGCCGATGCGAAGTTGCTAGAGATGGTGGGTAACGGCACACAGGTAGGACTCAACTATGTACAGGAACTTCGTCGCATCACGTTTGAAGCCCTTGCCGCGTCTATCAAGAAAAGTGAGTTGAAAACTGCCATGTCCGGGCGGGCGATGGAGATCAGTGATGATGCGTTCTACGACTTGGCGAACCTGTTCCGTAACAGCTACGGTGACGGCGGCCTGATCCCGCTGATGAGCAAAGTCATGAAGGCGCTGCGGATGGTTGGAATGCTGGAGGTCAGTATCGATGAAGCGTCCATTACCGCGTTCGGGCTTCGCTGGCCGAAACTCTACCCGTCCACTCCCGCTGATGACTTGCAGATGGTGGAGAGCCTTGTGATGGCGGTGCAAAACGGGCTGATGGATGCGGATACGGCGAAGTCGTACCTCTATGCGCAGATGGACCTGGAGGACTTCCGGGTGCCTACTCCCCCGCAGACGGGTTCCACCGAGGGCGACAATGTGCCGACCGAAGGGGATGCGACGGTCCCGGATGACAAGTATCTCGAAGGCATGATAACGGACCCCCGTAGGCCGGGTCCGAGAGGGCACTCGCTGCCGAAGCAGCGCGTAGGTGGTAAGCAAACGACGATCTACTAATTAGCGAAGGGGACGAGGAATGGAAAAGTCGGCACAGGACAAGCAGGAACTTCAGAACATGGTCCGATACTGTAAGGACAATCCGAACGGGCTGGTCTTGTGGGAGCGAATGCTTGTCGCCGCTGCGGAGCAGATGTTGACTTCCAATGACTCTCTGCCGGGGGATATGTTCGACGAGTTCCTGGGGGTGTATGCCAACGCCAAAGCCGGACGCAGCACTGATGAGCAGATCCGGGGGTACTGTCGTGAAGCGGCTTCTGTGTTCGCAGACATCGTTGCAAGCATCCATGAGCAATGCGAGAAAGACAAGGAAACCGGGGAGTCCATCGTTACGAACAAAGAAATGATGCAGGATATTGCCCGGTATGTGAGCCTTCACGAAACCATGTTGCGGTTGTCTGAGCACTACGGGCGTAAAGTTCACTAGGGCGCGCAAAGTGTTTTACACGAAACAGATTGGGGTGCACTACTCAAGGGCCGGGGTGTACGCGGTAAAAGTCCCACAACCCCCGGTTGGGTACTCCTGCTACATGATTGAGAAGAAAGGGGTCTACCAGCTATTCACGGGAAGCGGGATGCTTTTCGCAGTCTCCTGTACGCACGTCGGGGTCGGGGGTGTGGAGATCATTGACGGCGTATGTGACGAGAATGGAAGCATGGTGGGGGACTTTAAGATTTTGTACAAGGCCAACCCGCAGACGATGTGCTTGTGGCTGATGAGTGCGGGGGTGAGTAGGGGGTTGGTGGTTCGCGCTCTTGGTGGGGATATGAACTCCCCTGTGTTTATGACGGTTTCCTGGACGGAGAAGAAAGATGGCCCGACCCCGTAAGGTTCAAATCAATGTTCCGGCGCAGGTTACGGAACTCATGAAGGCGGCAGAACCGGAGAAGATCGACCCTCCCGCGCCTGTCATTGTGCCTGTTGAAGAACCCCTCGTTGCCCCTGCCGAAGAACCGCTTGTGGTGGTAGAGCAGCGCAATGGAGTGAATTTCGTGCAGGTGAAAACCCCGTTCATGGGGTGCAACTCATTCCTGATCGAGAGCAAGGGGATCTACGTTCTGGAGCATGGCGAGGGGGTTCTGCGCTCTTTGGCGGTTACCTATGTGGGGACCGGGGCGCTCCATGTGTATGACGGGGTGCCGGATAAGGCGATGTTGTCCTCCGATAAGTTGAGTGCACTCGATACACGGTTCCCGGTGGTGGAAGGACGCAAGATCATCACAATGTCCCCACAGATCGTAGGGTTTTGGGGGCTGGACGCCGGGTTCAAGCGCGGGTTGACGGTGGTTGCCTCAGGTGGACAGGCTGCTTCTCCTGTGTTGGTTTCTGTGATGTGGGTGAAGCACAAGGCGGCTCCTACGACTATCGAGTTTGGCGAGGACTGAGTGGACCGCTTCATAAACAAACATGTACCAGTTGACGTGTTCGTGCCAGCCGTGGCGGGGTCGATTGTGCGCGTGTTTCAGTTGGACGAAGCCGGGGCGTTTCGACTGTCCAGGCGGGGGTGCGTGTTTCACAGCATCATGATCGCGGCAAGCGGGTCTTTCGGGTCTGTGCTGGTAAAGACGGGTACTGGAAGGACAATCTGGTGTCAGCCCTCTACGTTCACTGGGTCTTTTGTGGTTGATGGGTATGCGGAGGAGGGGCTGATCGTCGAGGCGTGGATGGAGAACCGTCCGTTTGTGACGATCAGTTGGCGAGAACCGGATATGGAACTGGTGTAGCGATGGGCGTTAAGAGACGGTATGCAGTGGTTCGAGCAAGCACGATGGGTACTGTTTCGTACACTTCTGCACAGACTGGGGCAAGAGTGACAAGTGGGGATCCGCTGCTTGGCATAGAAGTGATGAAGTTGGTGTACCAAGTATCGGCCCCGTTGGGCGGGGAGGTTGAGTATGTAGTGAAGGTAGGTGAAACCGTTTCTGAAGGGCAGATTGTTGCCAAAATTTACGTTTGATGGAGGAAGATATGAGTGATGCGACTGACACCCCTGCGGCCCCTGCCGCAACCCCTGCGGCTCCTGCGACGCCTGCGGCTCCTGCTGCGGCTGCCACCCCCCCGAAGCCTAGCGAGACGGAACTGATTGAAGCCAGTGCGCGGGAGAATGCGATTCTCGCCCGTAAGAACAAGGAGCTTCAAGAGGCGCTGGATAGCCTCAAGGCGAAGGAACTCGCAGAGCAAGGCAAGTTCAAGGAACTCTATGAGCAGGAAAAGGCGGCTCGGGAGAAGGAGCGTGCGGAGCTTCGTCGCAACACGGCTCGGGCAGAAATTCGTTCCCATGTGCTTAGTCTCGGGGCTATCGACCCGGATGTGGCGGACCTGATCTCGCTTCGAGATCTCAAACTCGATGATGAGACCGGCACTTATACGAACATCCGCGAGGTGGTCGAGCGGCACAAGGAAACGAAGCCTCATCTGTATAGCAAGGCTGCTGCTCCGGCTACTCCTGCGGCTCCTGCTACGCCTCCCACAACCGGCTCGGGTGGAACTCCTCCGCCCGCGACTACCCCTGTCGAAAAAGATGTTCGCAAGATGACGCCAGAGGAGTACAATGCCGCCAAGCAGAAACTTTACAGGGACTTGCGAAGCGCCGGGGCGCGATAATCAGTAAGTTGCTCAGTCCTTGGAAAGTTTTTTGCGTAAAAGTGTTTGCAGTATTTTGTTTTGTGTGTTAGTTTTGCGCGGAAGTGATTTTTCCTAAGGACTGAGCCATGACCGATTTTGTCGCATTCCCCGCTGGCCTTGCGGCTGCTTTGCAAACTGGCTTCCTGAACCGAGAGTTCGAGGAAGGTCTTGACTCAGTTCTTGCATATCGACGCCTCGCCCTGCAAGAGACCATCAATACGAACATTGGTGAGACGCTGACCCGTACCCGTAAGGGCCGGAATGCTCCGTCCATCACCCCGATCTCCGGTGTGAACATCAACAGCGGCCTTGACAATAGCCTTGTCTCGCAGTCGTACTCTGTTGAGCAGTACACGATCACGATGTTCCAGTATGCGCAGACTCAAGACGTGAATCTGCTGCAACAACTTGCGGGTATCGCGGATCAGGCGATTGCTGCGGCACGGAACAACGGCGTTGCGGCGGCTCAGACCCTTGAGCGCCTCGCCAAGATCCAGTTGTATGCAAGCTACTGCGGCGGCAACACGTTTGTCCGTACTGACCTCGGGGCAAGTTCCACCACGACTGTGTATGTCGATGACATTCGCGGCTTCCAGTATGTGAGTGTCAATGGGGTGCTGACTCCGGTTAGCGGGGCCAACCCGCTGCAATGCTATGAGTTCCCCACGACTTCCGGCGGGATCAGCCAGACGTTCAATGTGACGGGTGCTACGGCTGCTGGCACTTCGATTTTTCCCGGTTCCGGCGGGTCCGGCACCACGGATGGCGTTGCTGGTTTCCTGACGATCACTGGTGCGGGTAGCGCCCCGGTCAATGGGGACGCGATCATTGCCTCGAATGCGGCGTATATCATTCGTCCGAACGGCAAGTATTCGACCAACGAACTTGTTTCCACGGACGTGCTGACCTTGGGTACTATCATGGACGCGGTTGCGTATCTTCGCAACGCCGGTGTCCCGCCCCTGGCGAACGGCACCTACGCCTGTATTCTGGACAACACCTCGCTGCGGCAACTGTTCAGCGATCAGCAATTCATGGTGATGTTCGCGGCGTCGAGCAAAGCGAAGGAATATGTCTCGGGCGACGTGTTCGAGTTGCTTGGCGTGACCTTCATTCCGACCACGGAAGCGTACGTTCAAAACCCCTCCGGCTCGATCCTCAAGACCGTCGTTCGCCGCCCCATCGTTGTCGGCGCGGAAGCGATGATTCAGGGCAACTTCGAGGGTATGGAGATGTGGCTGAATCGCCAAGGTGTGGAAGGCAACACGGTCTCCGAAGTGATGCTGGTCAACGGCGTTGCGCAGATCATCCGTGTGCCGCTCGACCGGCTGCAACAAGTCGTCAGTCTGTCGTGGTCCTGGATCGGCGGGTTTGCGTGCCCGACCGACCTTACCGCGAACAACACGATTGTCCCGACTGTCGGGAACAACCTGACCGGTGGTAACCCGTTGTACAAGCGTTGTGTTGTTATCGAGACTGCCGGTTAATTAGGGAGTGTGCCATGAGCATCAAAGTCAGTCGTTTGAAGAAGTTCAACCCCAGCATGTCGGTTCCTGGTAAGGGCACCGTCGAGATCCCGGTTGGGATGGAGCGTGCACAGGGTGGCCGTGACAAGCACAACGCCCGCCATTTCGCCAACGCCATGTCGCCGTTCATGGGCAAGGCGAACAGCGTTGATGACCAGTACACGGGTGGTGGAGAGGATAGCCGCTAATGCGCGCCAAGGGCAAAAAGGGGGTGGAGGTCGTAACTCCGCTGGTCCGCACGGTGAAGAAGCCGTATACGGATTGGCGGAACGACTCCGTTGTGCCGAACTGGGATAGCGTCCCCGGCGCAGCGCAGCACGCTTCGCGCACCACGCGAAACTCGCCTCCGACGAATGACGGGGCAAAGTTCAACCCCGCTATGCGGGACGACCATCCCAAGCTCTAATGAGGTAACGCCATGTCGTTTCCGTATCAAGTCAACTATGGCCCGTCGAGCAACAACCCGACGCTCATTCCCAATTTCGGCACGCCCATCGTCAAGAACGGTGTCCTGACTCTGGAGAATGGCGGGGGTATTGAGTCAGATCTTGGAGGCAACACCAAGGCGTCTGGTTCCATCACCATTGCGGGTACGGTTGCTTCTGGCAACACCATTACGGTCACGGTGGCGAATGGTGTGCTTCCCGGTGGATCGGTTGCTGTTTCGTATACGCTTAGTGGCACGGACACACTGGCTACTGCGGCTGCGGAACTTGCTCTGCTGTTGAATTCCAATGCCACGTTGTCGCAATATGGGTGGTCGTTTGGAACCAACGGGCTTGGTGAGGTTCTGTGCTATCAGCGCGGGCCGGTTGGCAATTTCAGTACGTTGTCGGCAACTACGACCGGGGCTGAGACGTTTACGATTGTGCAGATGAGCGGCGGCGCTGGTGTCGTGGTTCCGCTGGCGAATTTCACGTTTTCGTTCAACAACTCCATGTCGAACTATTGGTATGGCAAGCCTGTGCCCATGTCGTACCTGATGCTGCAAAATGCCGTTGCACAAGGCGCTCCGTTGGCGTAACTGGAGGGTGTATGCGAGCAAACAGTGTCTTTACGGCCCCGGTTTCGGAGTATTACGTCGCGCAGAAGGATTTTAGTGTCACCATCAACGGCACTATGCACTCCTTCAAGATCAACGACGCAATCACGAAGCCGTATATGGTCGAAGCGATGCTTCGAGGTGGATGCCCGATTACGAAGGCTACGAGTGCTGGTGATTTTTGCACTTGCCCGAAATGCGGGTATAACTTCGTTACGGAGTGAACCATGCCGAAAGGTAGTGCGGTAGCCAAGGTCGAGAAGAAGTTGAAGAAGGAGTACCCCAAAAACTCCTCTGCCGTGTACGGCACGCTCAACAAGGCAGGCTTGATGCACGGAAACAAGCCTACTGCAAAGGGCAAAAAGAAGGCAAAGAAGTGATGAGGCCCCCTTTTGGGGGCTTTTTTCATCACGCTTGCAGCACCCACCTCGTTTTTCCAGAATCCCAAATACGCAACGCCCCTACTTCGTCCTCGATTTGCCACTCCGTGCGTGGGTCGGTGTCCGGGTCGAACGTCGTTTCTGCACCGATTTCCAAAAGGCGTTTAGGGATGTTTCGCCGCTGCCAGTGCGATTTCGGAGCGATGCCGATTTTCGGATGCCATACTCGGTAGTCGGGGCGGGACTCGCTGTCCTTTTCAAAGCCGAGTTTGTGGTACATGCCCTCCCCGCTGTACCAGTCGTTCTGGCTGAAACTTACGATTTCTTCATTCGGGTATAGGCTACGGAAGTGTTTGAGCAGCTTGGACGCTCCCCCACGAACGGACGCACTGGTTGCATACCTGGACAACTCCCACGGTGGGACCTGATTCACTAATCGAGCGGTACCACGCAGAGTTCCGCCTTTTGTAAACACCATCAGCGCGACGAGCGTGCCTTTGTACTGCAAGCCGAGACGAACCGGCGCGTTTCGTGATTCCCCCTGAATGTGATTCTTGTTCAGGAAGGCACTTGTTGTACCAATGTCAACATCAACTACTTCGCATTCACGAGCGTTGATCTTCTCACCTTGGTACACGCCTAAGGTGTGCCGGAGCATGTTTTCGATTTGCTCCCTGCGGGTACCCCAGTCAGTTTGATTGATGTGGATAAGGCGTATTCCTTTTCGTGCGCACGCTTCGGACTTGTTCTTGTGGTAGTTCTTGTCCTTCACCTTGTCTGAGTGCCAGTAGGTACCGTTGAACTCAATTGCAATATTTTTCTCTTGGATAAGAATATCCAGTTCTAGGGGAGCAATTAGGGTTCTGTCTCTAGGAGTTGCTTTTACTCCGAGGGACGTGATGAAGTTAAGTAGATCTTCTTCAGGGTGGGATAGTGAGTTAGCACATTTTGGGCACCCGGACCCTCCAATATGGTATTCAACTACCTGCTTGAAATCCCCGTGGATTCTGCACGTTATGGTTGCCTCTTTTTTCGTACCGTGGTACTTAAATCTCTCATATGTGTATGTGTCTCCATGCACCTCTTTGATTTTGGCAATAATTAATGGTTCAGCGGTGTTCCTTTTTTGTACTCCGTTTCTGGCATATCCGCATTTTTTACAGCCTTGTCCTGCGATATGGGCCTCTGAAGTTTGCCAAAAGTCCCCGTGGATTTTGCAGAATATTGGTAGTTTCTTATGTGACCCAAGGAACGTCCCTTTGTAGTAAGAGTAGGTTCCATGGTGTGTTCTATTCGCTTTTTCGACGAAATCTTCTTCTGTGTAAGACCGCAAAGAGCGTGTTTTTTCTGCTTTACATTTCGGGCACCCTTGTCCGTTAAGGTGTGCATATGCACGTTGCGAAAATACTCCATGCTTTTTGCACACAATATCAACCTTCGTGCGCATATCTTTATACACAACCTGTGAGTAGTCGTAGAGATCGCCGTGGGCAGCACGAAATCTGTCCAGGATTGTTGCTTGCATTCTATTAAAAGTTTTCCGCGCATTTGTGTCGTATCGGCACTTCGGGCACCCTTGGCCGTTCAGATGAGTAATGGGGGACTGTTTGAACAACCCGTGGATTGCGCAGCCAATCTTTACCTTGACTTGGGAGTTGACATACTCAACCTGGGAGTAGTCGTACCTGTCTCCGTGTGCCAGCTTGAATTCTTGGAGTACGCGTTCTTTGGTCTTCCGGAAAGTCCCCGGCTCAAAGGAGTCCTTACCGAAAGTGAGTTCTGTAGCTTTTGCATCGTTTCGAGCACATAATGGGCACCCGCGACCGTTCTTGTGGGATCCAGGTGTTTGCAGAAAGACTCCGTGTTCTTTGCAGACTATCTTTACAGGAGTGCTTCTGTTCTTGTACTCCACTAGGCTGTAGTCGTACCTGTCTCCGTGGACGGTGTGGAAGTCCTGTAGCACTTGTTCAAGAGTCAGTTTTTTCGTGGTTCTTTTCATGGTCTCTTTGCACTCCTTGGGTGTTTGTATATTTGTAGTGTACAGCAGGTTCTCGAAAAGTCAATTCTTGCCTTTCGGTTTTGTTGCTAGTCCACGGTGCAACAGGTATAGTGCGTGTGGGAATTTGTTTTGTGTTCAGGGGGTTATATGCCGCTTTCGATGGAAGAAAAGACCAATATTGCGCGGCATCTGCGGTATCCAATCCTTGGGATGGCTGCTACAAACACCTCTGGCGGCACTCTAGCTGTAGGGACTGCAATCTCCTACAGATATACACAGGCTTACGGTCAACTGATGTGGCGTCTAAATGGGAATTTGGCAGCGAACGAGGAATGCAGGATCACGGGCAAAGCCTACGGCTCCCTGACCTTCATCGGTCCAGTCCCGAATGTCGGGGACACATCAACCATCACCATTACCGGGGGCGGGCTTGCCTCTCCCGTAGTGCTCACCCTGACTGCAACGACGCAGCTAATCAACTCGTCCATCCCCGCCCCGCAGGTATCCCCGATTGCGTCGCAATACTTCAATGCGAATATCGGCCTGGGGCTGGCTGCACAGGTGGCTCTATTGGTGGCGCAAAGTCCTGCACTGGTCGCAGCCGGGTTCACGGCAAACGCGCCGTATGGAACGGGTCCGTATGGGCAGACCGTCATTCCGGTCCCTGAGGTGAACATCATCAACTCTACGCCGTTCACGATCAGCGTGGTGAACAACGGGCTTATGGCGGTGCAGGTGCAGGCGAACGGAGCGTTGCTCCCGCCGTACTTGAATGCGAATAGCTTGCCTTCGACGCTCTACGGGTTCCTGCCGATCCTCGATTTTCTTGAAGCGCAACATGCGGGGGCCAGTAATGTGCTGCTGGTAGACACTGCCGACGTTTTTAAGGCGCGCAAGACCGTGATTGCCGAAACCTTCGCGCTGTACCAAACGTGGGTGCAGAAGTTGGCAGATTTCCTGGATGTTCCCATCAACGTGAACCACAAGGGGAACTTCGGTAGTGTCACTCCGCGAGTATTCATGTAAGCAGCTAGGGCACACCCGTGGCAACTACCAATCTCCCGTACCTTAGCCAGTACGCTTCGATCCAGAACATCATTGACTATGGGCGCGGACTGGCCGCGAACGTGGTTGGTCAGCCTGGGACGTTGTATCGCATCTCGGCAAATACGAACGGCGCAATTGTTGCTCCCGCGAACGCGGTGTACACGAACTTCCCTTTGCTGCGTCGCGTCATTTCCTCTGCTTCATCCGTCGAAAGTCACGGGGTGGAGGAGTCCCTGCTGTTCGAGATCGTTTGCAACCTCAACGACGTAGTGGTGGGTGACATCTGGATTCAGAACGACCCCAAGTATGGGGTTGGCGCGGATATCGCCACATACGAAACGTCCGAGTTCATCGGTATGGCCGTCGCCATGCACGCGGTGATGCGCAAAGCAATTGGGGTGCAGCTTCATCGGTACGCCTCGATTTACCGCATGATGCGCGGGGTGGACAATAGTGGGTATGCAAACGCATTCCAGCAGCAGGCGTATGGGCTGAGCATTGTCAACGGCGCGGCGGAATTCCTTCCTACGGGGGCGTCCTCAATCCCTATCGGCATGGCTCCAAGAACAGGCGGCTTCGAGGCCCCGGTGCATCCAAACATCCGCTCCCTGCCGGATATTCCCCAGTACCATATATACATCCCGCCGATTAGCGGGTACGCTCCCATTGAGGGGGACGTTATTCAGACCACGAACGGCGCTAGGTACTACGTCATGTCTAGCTGGCACATGGACGTGGGTTTGCTTGGGAACATGGTGGTCGCTCGTAAGGCGAACCCGCAGCAAGAAAATGCCGGGGATTTCTGATGTCTTCATGGTTCGATGTTTACTCCGGGTTACGCAACAACTTGGTCACACAGTTGAGCGGGATCGTGCCCGCCAAAAACATCTCTATCGGCTTCCCGTCAGACCCGGCGTTGCTGAATACTGGACAGCCTAACGCTGCGCCACCCGCCTTCACGTCGAAAACGCCTATCGTCGCGGTCTACGACCGAGGGTATTCTAAGGACGTGACTCGGTGGATTCCCAGGTTCATTTCCGACTGGAACATCACGGCCCCGGCGATTACGTTCTCTCAACCTTCTGTTTCCATTCCGCCGCTCGGCTCAGGGAATGTGACGGTCCTTACTTCTCCACAAGCAGGGGATACCGCAGCCATCACGTTGCAGGGGAACACGAAAGTCGGTGCTACAACCTCGTTCACCAGTGCAGTTACCCCCACCCAGGCGGCAGCGCAGATCGTGGCAGCAGTCAATTCCGGGATGAGCGGGGTGCTGAGTGCGGTGTCCTCTACGGCGACGGTTACGTTCACGAATTTGACGAACCAAGCGCAGGTAGTGGGTGTGACGGCGGCGAACATGGCCTCAGCACTATTTGAAGTTCATCGCGTCAAAAGAAATGCACAGATCATTGCGTTTGCGAACAGCCCACAGAAACTTGACACGGTGGGAGAACCTATCTCGCAGATGCTAGGTACGATGGAGGTGTATTACGGGTATACCCTCCCGGATGGGTCCATGGTAAGGGTGGTTAATGCAGCGGACGCCTGTACATGGGACAACGTGCTGAACAATCTGGCTCGTCGGGACTGGCTTGTGGATTTAGAGTACGGCGTGACTCTAAACGAGACTGGGTATGAAGTTTTGGCGGCTATTGGTACGATTGTGGCTTCCACCTAAGCAATTAGTTGTTTTTGTTTGACTTAGGTGTTATTCTCGGCGGGGATCAGCTAGGGGTGCGGACATGGCAACCATTATTTCCAGCAATCAGTTCAATCCGTCGAATATGCAAGCCCCCGGCGTGTATATTGACAATATCCCACCGACTCCGTATATCGCTGGCGCTGCGACCAATGTGGCGATGGTGGTTGGTACGGCGTCCTGGGGTCCGCTAAATTCCCCGCAGATTCTCTCCACTCCGCAGGATGCGACCAACTACTTCGGTGGTATCGGCGCTGCGGCGCTTACCGACGTGCATGACTTGTGTACGGACGCCACGATTGCATTCCAGCAGGGGTTCATTTCGCTGTTTGGTTGCCGGGTATCGGACGGTACTGACACCAAGGCAACCTACTCGCTCAAGGACACGACCTCTCCTACAGCACTGGTTGGCGGCATTGCGACGGCGCAGTATTCCGGCGTTGCGGGTAACACGATTACGATCACGATCACCGCGAGCAGCATCACGGGATACTTCGACGTAGCGATTGGTTCTGGCTTCGGAACCCCTGAATCGTTCCCGCGTCTGCCGTCTGCCGGGTTCTGGACGGCTCTGGCGAATGCGTTGGCGTCTGGCATCCAGGGCGTTGCGGCTCCTTCCAAGTATGTTCGACTGCTCTCCGTTGATGCCAGCGCGATTGCTCCGGCTGTCGGGACGTTCACTCTGGCTGGCGGTACGGACGGGCGCACTACGATCACTACTGCGGAACTGCTTGGGCAGGACGCGACGTTCCCTGTGACGGGTATCTACACCGCTGCGACGCTTACCCCGATGCCGCAGAAGATTTGGGTGGCTGGGCTTACGGACACTACGGCGGTAGCTACGCTGCAATCGTTTTGTGACGCGAATGCGATCTACACGGCGGTTGCCTTCCCCACCGGGACTTCGACGGCTACGGCGCTTACTACCATCAACACTGTTGGCATTCATGACTACAACCTCTCGTACCTCAAAGACTGGGTGTACTGGATGGATACGGTTAACGGGGTTGTCCGGCTGGTGCCGCCGTATGGGTTCACGATGGGCCTCATCACGTCGCTGTCCCCGGCGCAGTCTCCGCTCAACAAGACGGTCAACGGAGTGGTGGGGACCGAGCGCAACAACCCGTACACGGGCAGTGTTCCGTACAGCCAAGCGGAAATTGGGCAGATGGAAAACGCTGGTATCCTGGTGATTACGAACCCCATCCCGCAAGGGTCGGTGTTCGGGCTTGCTACCGGGAACAACACTTCGCTGAACACCGCCGAGTCGCCGGTTGAGTATGCGACCATGACGAACTTCCTGGACCAGTCGTTTGGTCAGTACCTTGGGACGTTTGTTGGGCAACTTCAAACCGCGCAGAAGAATGACCCGCTGCGCAAGCAGGTGCGGCATGTGCTGAATGACTTCCTGGTGGGGTTGCAGCAGGCGTCTTTGATCGACCAAGTTGTTCAGTTGAATTGCAACTTTGCGACGAGCGGCAATCCGCAACTTGGCTACAACACTCCGGCTACGATTGCGGCGCACTTCCTGTATGCGTATGCGGCGGTGCGGTATCTGAGCAGCGTGCGGTACTTCGTGATGGCGCTGCAAGGCGGGACAACGGTTGTCAGTTCTTCTCCGACTGCACCGTAATTTTGATAGGGGCTTGACATGGCATCGTTGCTCGCAAACGGCTTTAACATCGGCACCAACGTAGATTTTACGGTTAGTGACCAGTACGGGGACTTGTTCCGTGCTTCAGACCTTGGTGACCTGATGAGCATGGACTTGACGCTCGACATGCACCAGTTGAAGGTGACCCCGATCACGAACGGCGGGTATCCGATCTACGCAAGTATCCCGAATGGACTCTCCGGCACGATGGAGTTTGTTCGAGTGAACGGCGGGATTACCTCGATGTTCACGGCGCTCTACAATGCGTTCTATACTGCTGGCGTCATGCCGCAGTTCACGATGTCGATTTCGGTCTTGAACCCGGACGGGAACGTGGATGAGTACACGCTGCCCAATCTTGTGTTTCACACCCCGGACTTCGGTCGGTTCAGCGGTATCGAACAGGTAACGCAAAAGATTGAGTTCAACGCCAGCACGATCATCACCACTTCGTCCAATTCCAACATCCTTGCTAATATCCCGGTAGCCGCTGCGGTGGCGCTGTAATCCGTGTAGTCTCCTCGCGCGTTCCTCCTACGCGCTTTATTTCCCCCGGCCTGTCCGGGGGTCTTTTTTTCGTGCTAACCTAATACTGCTCTCAACACTGGAGGACTGAAATGGCAACAAAAATTCATGCTACGGATATCTCTGCTGATGAAGCGGCAATCTTGGAGGCGCGGAGCAAAGCGGTTGGGGTGGTAAGTTCCGGCAACGCGGTATCTGGGTTCAGCGCGGACACGCATGAGTTCACCCTTCCTGACGGTCGGTCTGTGGTTATGGGGCCTCCGAGCGGCGGGATTACGCGCAAGATTGCCGTGATGCTCTCTGATGACGTTGGGCACATTGGGCTGATGATGATGTGGCTCAAAGCCATGATGCACGTTCGTTCCATCGGCGGGACGGCGTTTCCGTCCGTGAATAGTGTCATCGACGCGCAGCGGGTTGCGGACTCTCTCGGGGCACAGGGCGAGGAAATCGTCATCAGTGCGTACCAGGATCTTTGGCCGTCTGTTAGCTTCAAGGACTTGCAAACGGTAAAAAAATAGCCGAGGACAGCGACTTTGTTGAGATTGTCGCTGTCGTCAAGAACGGGGTGTCGTGGCACGATGCCCAAACCATGCACCCATTAGAGCGGCGTGCGTTTCTCTACGCCATAGCAAAACAAAATGGTTGCGTGGTAAACTGGCAGACGGGGGAAGTCAAGCAACCGGAGAGGTGAGATGTCCGTTTTTAGCAGCCTGTCGGGTGTAGCCGGGTTAGTTCCGGGCCTGATTCCCACGGGCATCTCGGCCATTCGCGGTTTCCAACTTCACTCCGCTGCCGGTCTGTCGGCCACACCGAACGTCTCGAACACACCCGTAACCATCGGTGGGTTCAACCTCACTGGGTTCGAGGCCCCGCAACATCTCAACGTCGGTGGGCAGCAGAAACTAGCTGTTCATGACTTCCCCGGTGGCATCCGAACGATTCAATCCCTTGGGGCGTTCCCTCCTGAAGAAATTTCTTGGGAGGGGGTCTTTCTTGGGTCGAATGCTTGGGACCGGGCATACGCTCTGGACCTGCTGCGAGTCAACGGCTCATCTGTCGATCTTCTTTTTGGCAACTGGGGCTATTCGGGGAAGATCAAGCATCTTGAGATCATTGCGAGGCACCAGTGGTTGTGCCGCTATCGGATTTTCTTCATTCCGAGCGTAGATATTGCGACTCCTGTAACGCAGCCGGTAACACAGAACTCCACGCAGATTGTGAATAACTCGATGGGGATTTTGTCTAGCAACACCCCTACGACAGTGTTTGGGGGGATTCTTCCTGCGTCGGTGTCTACGCCTGTAACTTCTCTTATGTCATCGGTGTCTGTTGCACTCAACAGCGCCGGTGGTGTGTTCTCCAAAATATCTACTGCGGCGGGTCAGGAGATAACCGGGTTTGCGAGTCAAGTTGTTTCTTCGGTTGAGTCGATTGTGAATTCAAGTTCCTCGCAGCCGTTGGACGTGGCAGGAAGTTTGCTAGTTGGTAACGCAGCGTCCAATATCGCGGATCAGGTGAATGTCGCTCCACAAGTTGCGAACACAGTTGTGATGAACAACCCCAATCTAATGCAACTGGCTGCACAGCAGTACGGGGACTCCTCGTTGTGGACAAATATTGCGTCATTTAATGGGCTGACCGACCCCATGCCAACCGGGACATTCACGCTTAACCTTCCTAGCCTCGGAGGGTTGTGATGATTGAGTTGAAAGACTTTGGCGCTGTCTTGAGCAGGGACATTCGTAATACGGTGAAACGCACTATGGCGAGCACTGCAACGCTGGCAGAGTTCAAAGCGAAGGCGAAGTTTGGTCATTATCAGCCTGGGTGGAAGGAACTGAGCGACGCTACGCTGTGGGAGCACTCCATCTATTTCGGCGCTCGCGGTGGGAGTCCTACCGGGACTTCAGATAGCCCCCTATTGCTTACCGGGGAGTTGCGAGACTCAGTACAAAGCAGTAGTGACGATATGTCTGCCGAGGTTGGTACGGACAACCCGAAAATGCCGGTGCATGAACTTGGCGATGGGAACACCCCGGCGCGACCTGTATTTGGCCCACTGATCGACGAGATGGAACCGTTCATGCAGGGGTTGGTTGATGATGCGGTTCTTCTGGAAATGGGCGAGAAGTAACCATGGCAGGCCCCAAATATAACGTAGGTATACGCTTTCAGGTTCAGGGGAACCTGAACACGACGTTGAATCAACTCAACGCCAAGATGCGCACGCTCGCTGCGAACGCGGAGAAGGTAAACCTCGCCATGAACAAGGCGATGGCTGCGCAGCGCAAGTCGATTAACGCTACTAGCACCACTTCAAAACAGGCAGCTAGGCATCAAATTTGGCTTGACGAGCAGAAGGCGAAATCCGCCGCACGGGTTGCTACGGTACTTCAGAGGGAGGGGTATAAGCAGAGCAAGGTAGCGGGTCAAGTTGAAAAGGACAAGCAGCGCGAAGCAGATAGGCAGGCGAAAGCAGCCGCCATTTTAGGCAGGCAACAAGCCCGTGAGCAGGAAAAGCAAACCAAAGCCGCCCATGTAGAAGCAGAAAAGCGGGCGCGGGAAGAACGTGCTCGGCTACGTCGGTCCGAGCTAGAGCACCGTAGGTACTACGGGCGTATGCGCAGTATGACCCGTGGGATTATTCATGGGGATGTTTTGGGGGCAGCGTTTTCTGTCGCTACCAGCCCAATTGCTCTGGCGTTGGAAGCAGTCACCTACGGGCTTATCAAAGCAACGGAGTGGTCAAACAAGTATTACGACGCGCTGCTAGGCATAGAAAGGGCAGGGCTGTCCGCTGCGCAGGCGCAGAAAGAGCTTAACTCGTTCCTGACCCCCGGTGGCGGGGGCGGGATGCACAAGTATTTCGGCCCGATGGCGGAGTCGCAACTGTACTCCTATATCCACACATTGTTCCCCGGAGGTAAGGGCAGCAATGTAGATACGTCCAGGGGCGGGGCACTGTGGAAAACGATGGAGCAGGGGGCGCAGTTCCTTCACCAGAATACGGGCATCACGCAGGAAGCGGCATTTGGTCAAGAGTTTGGGATGCTCCAAGCACTCCGTAGCGGCATGGCTGCTGGTGGCGCGGGGGCGAAGTCATATGGACCGGCTATGGTCAGCGGGTTCAAGACGATATTTGGCACTGCGGCTTCCATGGGGTCGATGGGTGGGCAGTACCTAAATACAATGCAACAACTGCTGCAAGACCCTGCCGTGATGAGCGCAATCGGAGCTTCGCGCTTCGGTTCCTTGTCAAAAGAAGTGTCGCAGTTGATGCGCGGCGGCATGGGGGAAGGCAGTATCGCAGGGATGATAAACGTCGCTCTTGGGTTCAATAACAAGCAACTCGCGGCGATGTTTCAGCAGAGCGGTTTTGGGTTGAATGTTGGATCACTTCCGGCAGCGATTGGCGGACGAGCGTTGCGACTTCATAGAGAGTTGTCTGGTGAGCTTCTTTACAACCCGGCTGCATTTACGAACCGGCTTCTGCGGTCCATGGGGTACTCCGGTGGGTTGTCTGCCGTATCAAAGATGCCTGACTCGCAACTAAAAGCGTTGCAGAAGCAGATTACGCAGGATCTAGGCAGTATTCAGGGTGGTGTGTTCGCGGATCTTGTCCGGTCGGAGATTGTAAATACCCTATCCGGCGCGCAGGGGGTATCTCCTCGTAAGGACTGGACGAAACTTCTCAGCCCGACGCAGACGCATATTGACACGTTCAAGGCATCGGTTGGTCGGCTGGAGGTGGCTGTCGGGCGCTCTGGTGGAGCGGCTGGCTTGATTGATTATGGCACCAAGGGAGTTGATAAAGTAACCGGGATTGTTGAGCACCCTGTGACTGCGGCACCTGATTTTGCTCAGCTAGTGGGTGCTACCGCCATTGGTGGCCCTGGTGGGATGGTAATCAACGTAGGGGTAATGCACGTTGTTGCGAATGACGTGAAGCAATTCATGCACAGTGTTACGAACTCGATTCAGCGCGTTACTGGCGCTGGTGGGCAAAATACGCCGAGGGCGTTCACGCAGGGCGGGGCAGGCGGTAAATGAGCACTTCCCCTCCGATCACTAACTACATCCCGGACGTAAGCATCAACGGGAAATCTTTGCCTGTGTATCGGTGGCATTGCACCAGACCCGCATATGGGTCCGTTGGGTCGTTTCGTCTGTATATGTCCCGTGAGGTTCTTCGTAATGCCGGAGTGAATATTTACCAGATCGGCTACGCGGCGGTAGGGCAGGTTCCGGTACTCATAAAGATCCTTGATCTCGATACGGGGGATGAGCATCTGCTTTTCGGCGGAGAGTTGGACAGCGTAGAGGTCGAGTACGACACGGATACCGTCATTGTCAACGGGCGGGACTGGGCGGGGCTGCTCGTGGACCAAAAGGGGAGTCCTACGCAGAGAACTACGGTCCAGGTGGGGAGCGGAACCGGGGCGTCCAATGCTGCTGTGCCGTGTAATAGCGCCGGGAAGATGGCCCCTACCGGTGTCGATTCTGTGTTTGATGCGTCCTCGATTGCTGTTACGAACGGCATAAATATCTTTGACAGTACGCCGTCTAAACTTGCATATCAAATCGCGGTTCGCAACGGGTACAAGCCGGTCATCTATCAGACGCCGAACGAGCAGAATATCGGTGTCTTTATGAATGGGTCGTCCACACTGGCTACCGAGGTACGCCCGTGGTGGGAGTGGCTGCAATTCCTGGCACGGTTCATGGGGTGGAACTGCTATGTGACGCCGGATCGCTCCTTGTACTTCGGGCCTTTCGACTTGACGAACACGGCGAACCTGTCGTGGGGGGTTGGTAATCTAAGTGTTGATGTTCTTCCCTGTAAAGATCTTCATATAACCTACAACCCGCGCAGAAACTCGTCGTTTCTTGTACTGGTCGGCTCACACGACAACGGCACTGCTGCTTGGACAGTCGGTGCGGCAGGGGTTACGGACCAGAGCACTACTCAAACGCTGCAAACCAACTTCCCGCAACTTCAGTTCACACAAGGAAAGTACCTAATAGGCGCTGCGGGGGCTGCTTCGCCATTCGCGTTGTCAGCATTTTTCACCAACCTGGGAAAGCCTGTTTACTACTACCAATACAAGAACTTGGTGGCGAACCAAGCAGCGGCTAAGGCACTGGAGATAATGCTGGACATTGCGAAACGGGAATTGATCCTGAAGGCTACAGTTGATGGGAACGTGTCGATTGTGCCGATGCAAACGATCAATATGACGGTTGGGCCGAACTTGGCTACTGACTTCCCCAACACGCAATACTATATTCATGGAGTGGAGCATACATACAGTGTGGACGAAGGGTGGTATACCCACATCAGTGCTTGGACGCTCCCGCCTGTAACGTCGGAGCAGTTCCTTCAGGCGAACAACATCAACGGGGTGAGCGTTGTAACCGGCACGCCTACGCTGTACAACCCCAGTACGCCGCCTTCGAGCGCCGCGCCTCCTGCCGGGGCAGGGTAAACGGAACAAGGAGAAACCATGCGCCCCGAACTGATGGAAGAAGACGAGTTTATCCACACGGTGATGCACGCCTCGCGCTTGGAGGCGTTGAACCCTGGTTCGTACTTGGTTACTGCATATGTGTCTACCTATGACCCACGTACCAACCGGGTGCGATGCATCATCCCGTCGTTTATGGAGATGAGTACGGGCGATATGCGCCTGACGGGGTGGATTCCGCTCTGGTCCCCGGTCGCAGGGAACGGGTGGGGCATTCAGTACGGTCTGCACGGCGGGGCTACGTCAGACAACTATACAGTGGGGGAGCAGATTTACTTGCTGGTTCTTGAGACGGACACGGGTGCATACATTGCTGGCGGGATGACGTGGAATCCATACGCCGCCACTCCGATGCCGACGATCAACCCAGGGGAGATCGTTCTTAAGGATGCTAAAGGCAATCTGGTCTACTTGAAGAACGACGGAAGCATCAACATTGACGGGCAAACAACTGTAAACATCTCTGGAGCAAGTGCAGTAAATATCACGGCTAGTTCGGCGGTAAATGTGACCTCGCAAGGGACGGTTTCTGTGACTGCGCAGGGGGCTGCTTCGGTGTCATCATCAAGCAACGTGAGCGTAACGGCACCATCTATTTCTCTCGGTGCGCAGGGGCAGACCCTTTCTAATCTGGTCACCAGTGCGCTAGTATCGTTGTTCAACGGGCATACGCACCCCGTGTCTGGCGGGAATTCTGGAACGCCGAATCAAACCATGGGCAGTAGCGAGTTGACTAGCACGATCAGCGGCGGGTGAGGTGGCGAGATGCTTTGGCTAGACTGGGGAAACGACTTTCAAATCGCACCGAATGGCGGGTTGGTTCAAGCCAATGGGTGGGATGAAGTTCGTCAACTTGTTGTACGGGCGGTGTTGACCAACCCTAGAACGCTGCTCCCGTCCGGGGAAATAGTCCCTCCCGACTATGTGTATGAGCCGAATTTCGGCGCTGGCCTCGGGCTTTACGTCGGGCAGGACATGAATCAGACGCAGATCACCGCACTTGCGGGGTCTATCACGACGCAAGTTCTCGCGCTGCCGCAGGTAGATGCTACAAAACCGCCTACGATCTCTTTTACGAGTCTACCTAACAGTGGTATGCTCGTCCAGGTTACTGTGTATCTAAATACGGGTCAAGTCGGCACTGTCACATTGAAAGTTGCCTGATGGCGAATTTACCTCCTGTTTTGCCGCAGTTGACGTACAGTCAGCTTCTCCAGAACATCATCAACGCCTATGCTGCGGGCACTGGAACGTCTCCGCAGGTAACTACCGGCGACCCCATGCTCGCCCTGTTTCAAGGGGTATCGTCGCAACTCGTCTTTATCGAAGCCGTCATTCAGCAACTTGCCAATGTAGCTCGGGCGCAGACTTCGACCGGGGGGGATCTCGATACCTGGATGGCGCAGTTCAATTTTCCGCGTTTGCCTGCGACGTATGCGGAAGGGCCGGTTACGCTGTCTGTTTTGTCCGCCCACAACACTTCTGTAAGCGTGCCGGTTGGTACAGTCGTTCAGACGCTTGGCGGGGCGATTCAGTATCAACTCGTGGCGGACACGACACAGGCGGCGTATGTCGCCAGTTCCAATAGCTACGTTCTCGCAGCGGGGCAGTTGTCTATTACCGCAACGGCGCAGGCTCTACAACCTGGGTCTGGAAGCAATGTCCAGATTGGGCAACTAAATTCCTTCGCTGCACAGCCTGGGGGTATTGACCAAGTTACGAACACGGCGGCGATTTCTAACGGGGTAGACCCGGAGACGGATAACGCTTTTCGTGCTCGATTTGTGCTTTACCTTCAAGGGCTTGGCAAAGCAACTGCGACCGCTGTAGGAGCAGCTATCGAGAGTGTGCAGTCCGGTTTGACGTACACGATTCTCAATAACACGAACAACGCCCTGGGGTATCAGGAGGGACAATTTCTCGTTGTCGTCAACGACGGCACTGGGCACCCATCGTCTACGCTTCTTAGCGCAGTATCCGCAGCAATCGCCCCGGTAGCTCCCATCACAGTGCAGTGGAACGTCATTGGTCCTACGGCTGTGGCGGGTACGGTCAGTCTCGCCGTGAGTCTCGTTTCGGGGTACACCATTACACAAGTCGCTCCGTTCGTTCAGACTGCTGTATCCGCGTACACCCAAGGTGTAGCCCTGGGCGGTACTGTTTTGGTCTCGGGGGTCGTACAGGCGGCGCTTTCCGTTGCCGGGGTTGCGTCGGTGCAGTCCGGGGTTGCGATAAATGGCGCGGCAGCAGATTTCGTCATGACGGGTGTAGAAGTTTTTGTGTGCCCGGCGACTTCGGTGACCGTAACGCAGTACACACCGTAAGAGGAGGGTGCCTTGAGTACATCGGTTCCTTCCGTCTACGACCAAAGCACATGGGCTACGAGGCTGGTAAATACACAGCCTGCGCAGTGGTTTTCTGATGCTGCCAAGCAACCGGGTGGGGCTTTGTACTCCATCATGGCGGCTATAGGCACAGTCCTTTCTGCGATGCAGCAGGGGCTTTTGTACGCCTACGACGCGAACTATGTACAGACCGCAGTAAATGGCACTTTGGATAATGCGTCCCTGGACTTTTACGGTGGGTCGCTGCCCCGCCTTCCGGGGGAGTCGGATAGTGCGTTCGCGAAAAGGATTCTAGCGGGATTGTTTCAGCCGGTAGGAACTTTATCGGCGGTTGAAAACGCGATAACTGTCGCAGTTGGTACGGCCCCTAAAATCTATGAGCCGTGGGATGTCGTGGACATGGGGTTCTACGACGGGAGCTACTTCTACGATGTTCCCGACAACATGGCTGGTGGACTTCGGTACACACCTAACGCGCCGTATGAGTGTCTAGTAATAACGGAACTTCCGGGGAGTCAGGTTCTTAATGGGAACCCCGTTCCAACGTATGATGGTCTCTCGTTCTATGATTCTTATACGTTCGATTACGCTGACATTCCTACTACGAGCACGGGGTTGGATGCACTTACTGCTGCAATAAGCAAAGTAGCTCCACTAGGCGTAGCTATTTGGCTGCAAATCGGGTATAAACAGAACGCACCACAAGTTTGAGGATGACATGGATAAGCGACCAATTGTTTACGGGTACGAGCAAGGACGGACTTTCGACCTGCTTAGCGGCATTGTGTACGCAATGCAAGGCGACAGCCGAATCGCCCTCGACCTTATGGGTGGCGCGGGTACTACTGTCGTGTCGGGGGGTGCTGCAACGGCTACGTCTCCAGCTACGCTATCCATCAATGTCGCACCGATTTCCATCTACCAGCTTGGGCCAACTGACGCCACGACGTACGGTGCTCTTTCTGCGGATTCTCTGCAAATCTTGCAAGTTGGGCACAACGACACGGCTTCGACGGTTACGTTCTCGACTAGCACGCTGACTTCCGGGCAATCCATGTGGGCGCTCGTTGAGGCGTCGTTTGTAACTGCGGACTCGATTGCCCCTAGCGATCCTAACAATGGGTTGCTTCTTTATTTCAACCCGACGAATCCATCGTCTCCGTACCAAGGACAGAACAATAACGGACAGCCGCAGAACACGCTGCGGAGCAATACGGTCCAGTTGAACGTCGTGTATGGGGCGGTGGCTACTAGCGGCAGTCAAGTTCCGCCAAACCCGTCCGCTGGCGCTGTTCCGCTGTACCTTGTCGATTTGACGTACGGGCAGACACAAGTAACTACGATCCTTACGGCAGGGCCTTCTGTCGGTACAAACGTACCTAGCAACTACCCCTATGCTCCGTTCCTTGCCGGGTTGCTTAACTCACATCACAGCGGCACAACGGGCCAAGCCCCGCAGATCAACCTTGCGACAGAAACGCAGGGGAACTTCAATCGGGTTGTGCAAGCATCTACACCTGCTCAATTCGACAATAGCAACAATATTGTCACAACCTCATTTTTAAAGCGTGCGGGGATTCAGCTTAGTGGGCAGATCACCCTGGCAAATTCCACTTCTCTGACGATTGGGCAGGCCGGGAATCAAGTGACTGTGTCTGGCAACACGGGGCCAATAACCCTAACTCTGCCTTTGTCCAATGCAGCACCGGCGTATTCCGCAGTTTTCGTTATTTGCAACTACTCCGTATATAACGTGACCGTTGCTCCGGCGAGCGGGAACACCATCGGGGTACCCCATAACGTTCTCTACTCAGGGCAAGCGATGGCTGTGGTAAATGACGGCGGCACTAACTGGAATAAGTTGTGGAATGATGCTGATAACGCGGAAGCTGGTGGATCCAACGCCACCGGCACATGGCCGATCAATATCACCGGCAACGCTGCGGCTGCGACGGAGGCATCCTCTGTCATCGGTGGTGGGCCGTCAAGCTCAGCCGGACATACGCTGACGCTTGGGTGGAACGGTTCTCAAGCGACCCTTGAAGTTGACATAACCGATTATGGCGTGAACTGGCCGATCAGTATCACCGGCAACGCAAACTACGCCAACAGCGCAGGATCTGCACCGACACCAGTCGGCGCTGGCAATGTTGGAACGTATGGGTTCATGGTACTTAACCAGTCCGTCACGACAAGCACTTACGCCCCAGGAAATACGCTCGCTGGTAATGGCTTGTATTTTGCAAATGTTACAGGCGGCTACACATCGTCGCCGACCCCCGCTGGAACATGGGAATGTATGTCGTATGTTGGGCAGACCGGAGGGAATGCCATAGGGGTTTGGCAACGAATCGCATAAGGAATGACAATGACTACTCTCACAATCAAATCCGCCTCCAATCCCCAATACTCAAACGCTGCTGGAACTGGAATCAACCTTACAGTTCAATTTAACGAACTGCCAAATCCTCTACCGTTTCACGCCACGCCTGACGATTCAATGGCATACGGAGTTGAGCTTTACAACAACGCTAAAGCGGGGGTATATGGCGTAGTTGCCGCTTATGCTGCTCCGGTGCTTACCGTTCCGCAGCAAGCCGCCGCGCTCCTGGCTGGCACCGTGACCGTAACGAGCGCGTCAACTCCATCGCTGAATGGAACCTATACGATTACAGCTACGGACCAAGCGCACCTACAGGCTGAGATTTCGAGCATCATGCTTAATGGCACCTTCGCTGACGGCACTTCGACGGTTGAGTGGCCCGATACAGCCAATCCGCCCGTCAATCACGCATTCAACGTCACGCAGTTCAAGACGTTCGCTATCGCAATTGGCTCATTTGTTGCGGCGTGTGCGAAGTGCATCAATGGCGTTTCGACCACATTGCCATCGAATCAGTTGAGCATTTCATGAAGCGTTTTGTTGCCGCCCTGTTGTGCGTCTTGTGCGTTCCCGCTTCAGCAATGGAGTTTTCTGTTGGTCGTTCGTTGCAGCCGGATGACGTGGATTTGTCACTCACCGTAGAGCATTTTCAAGTCGAATACATCGACGAAGGTGGTCAGCCAAATGGAATCATGACAAGAGATAGGCCGCTAAATATCGATTTCATTGAATCCCTACCAATCCACAAATTCAACGTGGATGTTTTTGCCAAGGCTGGGGTTACGTCATCGATCTTCTCCACGGGCTGCGATCTATGGTGCGGCGCGAGGGGATTCCCGCTCGGAGAGAATTTTGGCTTTGGAACTGAAAAGATGTTTACGAAGCATCTAGGCGGTAAGTTTCAATGGGTGCGTATGCACTATCAGCAGGTTGGATACCCGGCTGCCGAGTGGTTCAACTACGCTTCACTTTCTGCGGTATTTCGGTTTTAGCCTAGGAACCTCAAAATGCTCATCCTAGAAATCCTCGGGTGCTTGGCAATCGCGGCTTGGTTCGTTGTAATTGTCTTGTATCTCGTCGGGGCGTACACTATTGAGCGTCTTGAGAGCGAGGACGAGGACGCAAAGTTTTATTGAGAGGAATGTGATGAAAGACTACATATCGCACTGGGTGCTAGGGGCCATTTGCACCGTGGTTTGGTTTTGGGGTGACAAGGCCGGAATCCCGTCGCAAGCGCAACTTCTCGCTGCTTCAATTGTCCCAGGGCTTCTGGCTCATGCACTCGGGTATGCAAGCGGGGTGTCGAATGGCGTAGTGCAAGCACAGGCACAAGCGCAAACACAGACCCTTCAAACCGCCGCATCGCCCATTCCTGCGGCACAACAAGGAGCAGCACAATGAAAAAATATCTCATTCTTTCTTTCTCCCTTCTGCTAGGTGCCTGCGCAAGCGGCCCCAATGCGGCACAAAACGCCCAAGTGACATATATCCAAGCGTGCAATGGGTGGGGGTCGTCCCTGACCGCAGCGGCGAAACTCCGTCTTGACGGGAAACTCTCCGCCCAGGCTGTGCAGCAGATCACGACGCTTGATGCGGTCATTACGCCCATTTGCACTGGCCCACTACCGGCTGACCCTACTGCGGCTACGACACAGATCACCACTGCTGTGACAGAACTGGGCATCAT
>JAEHJW020009951.1_pt1 | contig 29416 bp, 39 predicted proteins | sample 9271431 | NCBI WGS metagenome assembly JAEHJW02 | reverse complement strand
ATGCGAGGTTCCTTCCCAGCCACCAACCAGTTCATGACCATCAAGCCAGCCCAAAGCTTCGAACAGCCACAGAGACGCGCCGGACGCGGCGCCGCAGCCGCAACGCCTGCCGAACCGGCCCATCGCTCGCCGCGGCCCGCGCACAACCCGAGCGTCGGCCGCGCCAATGCGCCGGCCGTCGCTCTCAGCCGGACGATGCTTGCGACGCACGCGACAGAGGCGCCGCGGGGAGAGGCACCGGAGTGGGTAGCGCTGCTGCCGGCGGGGACGTTTGCGGGGCGGGACGGCCGCGGTCCGTTTCGCAACGCCGACCCGGAGGCGGTCATCCAGGCGACGCAGGCGCTCAGGATGGAGGCGGGCATTCCGGTTGACTATGACCACGCCACGGATTTTGCCGCGCCGCAGGGCCGACCGGCGCCGGCTGCCGGATGGATCAAGCAACTGCAAGTGCGCGCGGGCGCCATCTGGGGCCGCGTCGAGTGGACGCCGCAGGGCGCCAAGGCGCTTTCGACCAAGCTATACAGGTACATCTCGCCGGTCTTTCAGTTCGACAAGAAGCCCGGCGTCGAGGGCGAGCAAGGCGATGTGGTGCGCATCCTGCGCGCCGCTCTCACCAACAATCCCAATCTCTATCTCACCGCGATTGCGGCATCGGAGACAACGCTGATGGCAGAAAAGGCAGACGCGCAAGCAACCCAGGAACTCGATCTTCCCGAGGTGCTGAAGTCGCTCAAGAAGGTCTTCCCTGACGCCTCGAACGCAACGCTGCTCGAGCTGGTCAACACCTACGAAGAGGCCGAGCACGGCGCCGAGCCCGAGGCGGAGCCCGAGGCCGCGGCGGAGTCGGAGCCCGAGCCCGACGACGGCGGCGACGACGGCGAGTTCGGGATGCTGGCCGGAGACGAAGGCGGCGACCACGATGACGACGACGCCGATGACGCCGACGAGGTGGCGGCGCAGGAGTCCAAGCGCAAGGCGTACGACGACGAGGCGCGCGCCGGCCGCAGGGCCAACCGCGAGCTCGACCGCGAGCGCAAGCGCGGCGCGCATTCGGCCGACGCGCAGATCGCCGCGCTGGTGACCACGGTGAACGCGATGCGCGCCGAGCGGGCGCGCGAGCGGGCCCAGCGAGCGGTGGACGAGGCGGTGCGCCAGGGGCGGCTCTCCCCGGCGCAGCGCGAGTGGGCGATTTCCTACTGCGCGCGGGACGCCGGCGGCTTTGCCGAGTTCATCGCGCGCCAGCCCCGCCTCGACCTTTCCGCCGAGGCGCTCAGCCGCCAGGTGTCCGGGGACGGCCAGCACGGCGCCGGGCTTTCGGCGGTCGAGTTGGCGGTTTGCCGGGAGCTCGGCGTGAGCCCGCAGGCGTACCAGAAAGCGCGCGAGGCGGGACCGGCGCGAATGTCGTTCATTAATAAGTGAGACGCAAGTGGAGAGGCAGAGATACTTTCTGTTGACCCTCACCCGGCGCTTCGCGCCGCCCTCTCCCGGACGTGGGAGAGGGAATGAGTAGCAACTGAGGCGGCCCGGAATAGCAAGCAAGGGGAACTGAGCAATGGCAATGCTGACAAATTCGCGCAACACGCCCGAGATGGCGGACGGGGCGCGAGAGATCGCGGTTGGAGTCGAGGCGGCAACGACCGTCTACCTGGGCTCGATGGTGGCGGCCGACGCCAACGGCAACGCGGTGCCGGCGCAGCCCTACGGCGCCGGGCCGCTGGCGAAGCTTTCGGTGCTGGGACGCGCCGAGCGGGTGCATGCGGGGATTCCCGGCCAGGACGCGGTGAACGTGGCGCCGGTGACCTCGGGCGCGGCCGGCGCGCTGAAGCTCATCGCGCGCCGGGGCGTCTTCATGTACGGCCAGGACGGGAGCATCACCGAGGCCAGCGTGGGCGCCCCCTGCTTTGCGGTTGACGACAACACGGTCTCGGCGTCGGACGGCTCGGCCAACACGGTGGTGGCGCCGGCGGCGGCCACGGTGCCGGCCTCGGTGCAGGGCGCGGTGATACCGCTGGGGCATCATCCGGCGCTTGCCGGCTCGGTGGTGGTGCAGAACGCCGCGACCAATGCGACGGTCACCTACGTCGAGGGCAAGGACTACGTGGTGGATTACGCCGGCGGCGCGGTGATTCTTTGCGACGGCACCACGATTGCCGCCAGCGTCACGGTTTACATCGGCTACAGCTACCAGTCGACGGCGCCGGCGCGGCCGGTGGCCGGTCGGGTGGCTCAGCTCGACCCCTCGGGCGAGGTATGGGTCGATTTTTGGCATCAGGCCGCGCAGGCGGTCTAGGAGTGGGTAGATGGAAATTTCCGCAGCTAATCTGACGGCGCTTTTCACCGGCTTCGACGTTATCTTTCAGCGCGGGTTCGAGAAGCCGCCCAGCTACTACGACAAGATCGCGTCGGTCACCCGCAGCTCGACCCGCCAGACGGTCTACCCCTGGCTCGGCCGCACCACGCAGTTCCGGGAATGGCTCGGCGACCGCACCCTGCAGGCGCTCGAAGCGCACGAATACACCATCGTCAACAAGGCGTGGGAAGACACGGTCGAGATCGACCGCAACGATATCGAAGACGACCAGTTCGGCGTCTACGAGCCGATTATCGAGCAGCTCGGATGGGACACCAAGGTCCATCCCGACGTGCTGCTGTTCACGATGATCAAGAACGCGGTGGCGAATATCGATACCACCGGCGCCAACGCGGTAATCGGCTACGACGGCAAGACCTTCTTCAGCGCGGAGCATCCGGTGGGTCCGATGGGCGCCGGGCGGCGCCAGAAGGCAACGGCCAACGTGGTGACCACGGGCGCCGGTCCGTACTGGTTCCTGCTGGACGCCGGCCGGGCGATTCGGCCGTTTATCTTTCAGCTTCGGCGCGAGTACGCGGTGACCCGGATGAACACGCCGACCGACGAGGCGGTCTTCAACCGCCATACTTTCCGCTATGGCGTGGACGGCCGCGCCAACGTCGGCGTGGGCCTCTGGCAGCTCGGTTTTGCCTCGAACACCGACCTGTCCAACCCGGCCAACTACGGCGCGGCGATTGCCGCGATGCGCAGCGTGAAGACGGACGCCGGGTTGCCCTTTGGCAGCTGGTCGTCGCCCGAGACGGCGAAGTTCCTGCTGGTGCCTCCGGCGCTCGAAGAGGGGGCGCGCCAGCTACTCAACTCCGAGTTCATGGCGGGCGCCGGCGCCTCTGCCACGGTTCCCACGACCAACATCTGGCGCAACTCGGCCCAGCTCGTCGTATCCGAGTACCTGGCATAAGCGGCGGCGAGACAGGAAAGTGGTGACTAGCACAGCCCAAAGCCCCGGCGCGGTTTCACGCAGCAACCTCTGCGCGTGGAGGCCCGACCGCGCCGGGGCACCTCGCCCGCGCCCCACCATGGCGTCATCCCGAGCGAGCGCTGCGCGAGTCGAGGGAACCCGAGCCCCCTCGCGCGCGCCAGGCCATTGCATGGCGGCGGGTCGCCGGGACCCCTCGCGCGCGCCAAGCACACGCGCGGGGGTGACAGAGGGATGCGCGGGCGTCGCCCCACATTGTCATTCCCGCGCGTGCCCGGCGCGCGCGAGAAATCCCGAGCGAGCGGGGCGTAGCTGATGCCGTACGCACAGACAACCGACTTGCAGGCGCGATACTCGAATCGGGACCTGACGCAGCTTACCACCTCGGATATCTCCGCGGTCGGGCCGGACCTGGCGGTGCTGGCGCAGGCGCTGGCGGATGCCTCGGTCGAAATTGACAGCTACCTAGAGGCGCGTTTTACGCTGCCGCTTTCCGATCCGCCGGCGGCGCTGAATCGGCTCTGCTGCGATATTGCGATTTACCGGCTGCAGGCGCTGACGCCGCTGCACGACCTCGAAGACGCGCGCAAGCGTTACGAGGACGCCATCAAGTTTCTCACCCAGGTCAACCAGGGCAAGCTCACGCTGGGGCTTTCGGCCGACGCGCTTGAGCCGCCGGCGGCGCAAGCCGAGGCGGCTGTGGTCGGCACCAACCGCTCGCGGGTTTTCACCCGCGGCGCCCTCCACGAGTACTGACGCTGCGGCGCTCGGAGAGGCAGGCCCGCGCGCCATGCGCGGGGAACGAGGAGCAGCATGGAAAGTCAGAAAACCACGAGCGTGACGATCAGGTTGGCGCGCGACGCATTCAACGCGCACGCGGAGCCGGCGGCGCCCGCGATGCTCGCGCGCATCGACCGCGAGATCGCGCGAAAACTCGGGCGGTTCCTCGGTTGCGAGCACAAGGTGATCCAACGCGACGACGACGGCACGACGGAGGTCGAGATGACCTTCGCCGACGGCGCGCGGGAGGTGGCCGACCAGGCGCTGCGCGACGACGTCGTCACGCTGATGGAGTCGATTGCATGGGACGTGGTCGTCCGGCGCCTCGAGGCCCGCAACCGGGCGGCGCGGCGCAGGCTGCAGGGCGCGGCCACGGCGCGCGCCGCGGCGGCCGCGCAGTGACTGCGCGCCGGCACATCGCGGCGCCGGGACCCCTCGCGCGCGGCGCTGACCTCACGGCAGCTTGCCCGACCAACGGGAGCGCAATGCCGCGCCGAAGGCCGTCTCCACCCCGCTGCCATGCAATGGCCGCACGCGGGGTGACAGAAAAAGAAACGCGGCGCAGTGAGTGATGGGCGCGCCGATTAGCACGCAGGACTGGAGCTACTTGAACCCTGCCAACTGGGCCGGGGCGAGCTACGCCCCGGCCCAGGCGAACACGATCGGCGCCATCGAGGCGGCAATCGTGGCGCAGCTTCAGAACTACGCGGCGGCGAATCCCGGCTCTGCGCTGGCGATGGTTGAGATTGCGCACTTCCCGGACAAGCCGGAGAGCTACCGCCTGGTGAACCGCGTGGGCGCGGTGCTGGTCGAGTTTTCCGGCGCGGAGTATCAGCCCGAAGACGACACGGCGCTGGTGGTCCAGGAGCGGCGTCTTTCCTTCGAGGTCAACGTGTTGGCGCGCGACCTGGGATGGGGCTACGGAGCGCTGGCGTCGGGAACCTCGCCGGGCGCGTATGCGCTGCTCGACGCGGTGCGGACGGCGCTTACCGGCTTTCGGCCTCCGGGATGCAAGAAGATGCGTCCGGTGCGGGAGCGGTTCCTCGAGCGCGACGCCCAGGGCGCGATTTGGTACTACAGCGCCGAGTTTGTCTGCTCGACGGTGGCGATGGAGGCGCAGCCGGCGGCGCCGGCGGCGGCGCTGGTCTCGGCGCGCGCGCTGGAGAAGTCCGGGCAGACCACGCGCAGCGTTGCGGCGGCGCCGTACATCTTCAATGCGAGCAACCAGGTCCAACTTGTCCAGGGCAACGTCTCGAATGTCGTGGTGACTTCCGACCCGGCCGGGACGACCTACGTCCAGGGCGTCGATTACAACCTGGACGCGGTGAACGGGGTTCTCACGCTGATTTCGGGCGGCGCAATTGCGGCCGGCGCCACGGTGCTGGTCGCCTACAGCTACGCCGACGTGGTCTCGACCGCCACGGCGCAGAACGGGGCGCCCACCAACTGAGAGAAGAGATGAAGGAAAGGAGAGCAAGCAGCGCGGCGCGACCTCCATTGTCACCCCCGCGCGCGGTGCCTGGCGCGCGCGAGGGGTCCCGGGGCTTTTTCTTCTCGCTTCTCTTTTCTCGCTTCTTTTCCGAAGGAGTAGGCAATGCCTGCATCGTTCTTGCATGGAGTTGAGGTAATCGAGACCAACGTCGGCCCGCAGCCGATAACGGTGGTCAAGTCGGCGGTAATCGGCCTGGTCGGCACGGCGCCGCGCTGGGCGGTTGCGGCGGCCAATCCGGCCGGCGTGGCGTCCGGGCAAACGCCGACGCTGGTCTCCTCGCAGCGCGACGGGACCATGTTCGGTCCGCTGATTCGGGGGTACTCGATTCCGTACGCGCTTTCGGCGATTCAATCGCAGGGCTCCGGCCAGGCGATTGTGGTGGACGTCTTCAACCCCTCGACCCACAACACGCCGGTGGTGAATCAGGCCTTCACGATGCCGGCGTCGGGGCCGCAGGTAATCAACCTGGGACATATGGGAATCGTCGGGCCGGGGCTGGCCGGGGGCATTTACGCCACGAGCGTCGTGGTGAAGAACTCGGGAGGCACGACGACATACGTCGAGAACACCGACTACACGGTGGATTACATCAACGGGGTTATCGCGGCGAAGACCGGGGGCGCGATTACCGCCGGCGAGGCGCTGGAGATTTCGTTCAACTACTGCGACCCGTCCAAGGTGCAGGACTCGGACCTGGTGGGCGCGGTCACCGCCGGCGTCTACACCGGAATCCAGGCGCTGCAGACGAGCTACGGTCTTTTCGGCTTTTTCCCGAAAATTCTGGTCGCGCCGGCGTTCTTCGCCCAGAACCTGCTGACCGCGCAAATAGTAGGCTCGCAGGACGCGACGGTGGCCGCGGCGCTGACCACGATGGCCGGCACGCTGCACGCCGTGGCGCTGATTGACGCGGCGGTAGGCACGTCGGTAGCCACGGCGCTGGCCAATCGCAGCGCCGCCAACGCGGCCTTCAACACCAGCTCGCATCGGGCGATTCTGTGCTTCCCCGGCGAGAACTTCTACGACACGGGCGTCATTCCGACCGGCGTCACGCTGAACGCCGCGGGGGCGCCGGTGCAGGCGCAGATCAACCAGAACACCGACTCGCCCCTTTCGCAGTGGATGGCCGGCGCGATGGCGGCCAAGGACGTTGCCAAGGGTTACTGGTGGTCTCCGTCGAATACGCAGGTCAACGGGATTCTCGGGCCTGACGTGACGCTCTATGCCTCGCTGACCGACCCCAACTCCGACACCGATAATTTGAACGCCAGCGGAATCGTGACCGTCTTCAACGCCTACGGCAGCGGCTACCGTATCTGGGGCAACCGCAGCGCCGCCTATCCGACCTTCACCGACCCGGCCAACTTCATCAACATCCGCCGCACGCTGGACGTAATCGAGGAGTCGGTGGAGTTGGCGATGCTGCAGTTCATCGACCAGCCGATAACCAACGCGCTCATCACCGCGGTGCTGGCCTCGGTGAACTCGTTCTTGCGCACGCTGGTCGGCCGCGGCGCGCTGGTCGGCGGCAGCGCCTCCTACAACCCCGCCGAGAACCCGGCCAGCCAGCTTGCCGCCGGGCAGATCGTCTTTGACTTGTCCGTGATGCCGCCGCCGCCGGCCGAGCGGATCACCTACAACGTCTTCATCAACACCAACCTGCTTTCCCAGCTTGCCGCGAGTAACGCGGTGACCGCGTAGGGCAGTATGGTAGAGCGCAGAAACATCCTCTTCGCGTCATTCCGAGCGCAGCGCAGCGGAGTCGAGGCCTGCCCTGAGCTCTGTCGAAGGGAATCCCGGAGCCCGGCGTTGCGCGCCGTCCGGCGCGCGCGAGGGGTCCCGGGACTCTCTCTTCTCGCTTCTCTTTTCTCGCTTCTCTTCCTCTGCGGCTTCATGGTCGTGCCGCCGGCCTCAGCGCCGGTCATCAACCTTGGCACGGCCACCGGCAGCTTCACGGTGCCGTGGACGGTTCCTGGCACGACGGTGATTCTTGGCTACAGCGGCAGCACGCCTATTACTGCAACGCTGCCGACCAACGTGCCGGCGGGAGTCTACAACCTGATCGTCAACGGACCTGGTGGCACAGGGCAAGGAATCGCAAAGGTCACTTTTACTCCGGCGCCTCTTCTGTCCGACGGGACCGCGTATAACCAGAGCGTGATCTACTATGTAAGTGGCACGACAGTCTTGTCCCTGTTGTTCGATGGCAGCAACTATCACTTGCTAACGCCGCCAGAGGTAGGCTCGATTGGAATAGCGAGCCGGGTACAAGCGAGTTATCCAGGCGCGGCCGGAGTGGGTTGGATTGGCGGAGCCGTTCTGTCTGGCGCCCCTCTGATTCCCCTGTCTACACATATTGCATCTTCGCTGTTTGCATTGAACACGGTGCTGGGTGCGCCATTCTATGTGCCGTCCGAATCGAGCTACTACACTAACCCGCTGCAGCTCGACGCTGTTAGCGCAAATGTCGAAGGCTCGCCTAGTTGCTCGACTGCTCCAAAGCTGGCGCTGGTAGATTGCGGCGCCACAGCCGGAAGTTGCGCCTCGCCAACAACGCTTGCGTTGCTGACTCTACCAACCGCAGCTGGATGGACCGCCGCGACTGGTCTTGCTGTCAACCTTGCGGCAACGCACTGGATAGCGTGGGAGTTTACCGCCGGCGTCTGCGCGACGCCGCCGACGGTGGACGCTGCAGCCAGCTTGCAGACGCAGTGAGGGGCCGCAATGCAAGTAGCCGAAAAAACCGGCGGCAAATGGCGCTGGCGATGCACGGCCTGCCAGACGGTCGTCGAGGTCGAGCGCGGAGAGCCGCCGCCGGCGGAACACAGTAAAACCATGGCTGCGGCGTTCGGCCCGATGGCGGTCCCCTGCACCGGGGAGGAGTTCCATCTGGAGGAATCATGACCAACCGCGAACGAAGCATCCTCAACTACAAGCGCGCGCCGGTAACCTATGCGCCCAACCGTCATCGCGGGGGTGAGAAAGTGCGGCCCTCCGACCACAAACTGACGCAATCCGACCAGGAACGCCAGGCAAGCGCTGAAGAAAAACGCCGCCGGCGCGCGATGCGGGGGCGGTAGCCGTGCGGACCGTACTGCCCATCGCCGCGCTATGTGTGCTGGTTGGAGCGCCGCCGGCGTCGTGGCTGGAGCCGGGCAACGTGGTTGAGCGCAACGGCCGGTGCTTCCAGCAGCCACTACGCTGCGAGGCGCATCCGGAGGCCGCGCTGCCGCAGGTGAATTGCCGCGCCAGCAAGCCCGAGCACGAATGCGATTGCGCGAGATGCTGGCGCGGGCGGGACCGGCAGGCGTCCCCCACCGGAAGGCAGGCGATCTGAGGTGTTTGCGCTGATTGCATCGCCGCTCATTCGCTGGGCGGGAGTCGGGCTGCTGATCGCCGGGGTGATTGCCTACCGCGCATGGCTGCTGCACGACATCACCGCGGCCCGCGCCGAGCTGGCGGCGGCGAAGGCAGAGCTGGCGCAGTGTCAGGGCGCGGCGGCGAGCGCGCAGGCGGCTATCGCCCTGCAGGACCGCCGCGTCGAGGAGCTGCAGGCGCAAGCGCGCGTGGCGGCCGCGGCGGCGCAGGCGCGCGAGGCGCGCGCGGCAGAGGCCGGAGCGCAGGCCATGGCCCAAGCCGGCGCCGGCGCCCGGCGAATCGAGGGCGCCCGCGTGGCTCCAGGATGTGCCGCAGCGATTGCCTGGGCGGCCGCAACGGGACCGGAGCTCGGCCAATGGTAGAGCGCAGAGACGTCCTCTTCTCGTCATTCCGAGCGCAGCGGAGCGGAGCCGAGGCCTGCCCTGAGCTCTGTCGAAGGGAATCCCGGGGCCGGATGCCGCACGGCGAGCAGCTCGCGCGCCGCCTGCACCCTCACCCGGCGCGCGGCGCCGGCCTCTCCCATGGAGAGAGGCAAGAAGCAGAAGTCGCGGGCAACGGCTCTTTTTGTCACCCCCGCGCGCGTGTCCGGCGCGCGCGAGGGGTCCCGGCGCTCTGTTGCGAGATCACTTCTCTCTTGTTTCTTCTCGGATGCGCGGCCCGGCCCCCTGCTCCCGTGCCGCAAACGGTGGTGGCCGACGTTCCGGTTGCGCGGCGCGTCTACTGCGATGTGAAGATTCCGGCCCGGCCGGCGCTGCCGGTTGCGGCGCTGGCGCCGTCGGCGACCCCGGCCGACGTGGTGCGCGCCTACGCCGCCAGCGTGGCGCTGCTCAAGGGCGCCGTCGTCGCGCGCGAGGCTCTGCTGCGCGGATGCGCCCGGCCGTCGCCGCGCGCGCCGTCTTCGGCGTCTCCCCTCCCTGCGGGAGCGGGAAACGGCGCAGGCGCGTTGGAGGGAGCGGCGCGATGAAAACGTTTTTGCGCACGCTACTCACCGGGGCCGACAACCAGAGCTATGACGTGGTGCGCCTCGGTCTGTTCGTCGCGATTGTGGTGTGGGCGGTTTTCGGCCTCGGCTTTCTCGCCATCGAGATTTTCGCGCTCGTCCGCTACGGACATCTGGCCGAGCCGTTTGCCACGGCGACGGTGACGCATTTCGGCGCGCTCGGCGGCCTGCATTGGGCCTCGTCCCAGGGCCTCAAGGTCAAGGCCGCAACCGAGCCGCCGGTGCCGGCGGCCGCCGCAGGAGGTCCGCGATGAGCGGTCGCAACTACAGCCTCGAGTTCGCCCAGGCCATGGATTTGCTCTTGGAGCTGGAGGGCGGCTACGGCAGAAAGCTGATTGCGCTGCCGGGAGACCCCGGCGGCGAGACCTACTGCGGTATCACGGCCGGCTCTTGGATCGCCTGGCGGGCGCGGACGGGGCGCGAGTTCAAGTCGCTGGCGCAGGCTACGCAGTCCGAGGTCGAGGCCTTCTACTGGGACGAGTACTGGACGGCGCTGCATTGCGACCGGCTCCTGTGGCCGGCCAGCGCGGTCTATTTCCAATGCGCGGTCAACCTGGACCCGGTCTCGGCGATGAAGTGCTTGCAGATCGCGGCGCTGGCGCGGCCGATTGACGGGGTTTGGGGTCCTATGACCTACCGCAGCATACAGACCGTGGCGCCCCCCTGGCTCGCGGTCGGAATCCTGGCGGTGCAGTCGGCCTTCTATGCGTTCCATCCGGAACGCTACGAAGCGGGGCTGCAGGCGCGCGTTGCGCGCGTGCACGCCTGGCTGAATGAAACGCAGCGCCGCGAGGGCGCCCTTCCGAGCCAACGGAGCTGAGTGAGAGAAACCCGAAAAGGGGGCAGGAGAGCAAACAGATGAACTTCGAGGTCAAAGAAGTCGTAATCGCGGCGGTTAGCAACGCCGTCGGCCTGGCGGTCGGCTATCTGCTCGGCCGGCGCGCCTACGCGCCGCTAGTCGCGGATGTCGAGGCGGCGGTGAAGAACCTCCAGACGCGCCTGTCCGCGCTCGAGGCCGGCGCCGCCAAGAAGCTTTAGCCGATGCGCTCATGCGGCCCCGGGACCCCTCGCGCGCGGTGCTCGCCGCACGGCAGCGTGCCCGACCTGCCTGCCGCGCCGGGCGCGGCGCAGGCAGGCCAACGGGAGCGCAATGCCACGGCGAAGGCCGTCTCCGTCCCCGCTGCCATGCAATGGCCGCGCGGCAGGGAAATCCGGAGCCGCGTAGGAGTAAGGAGAGAAGGACGTGACGAACATTGCAGTTAATCGCATCTCGAATGCCAACGTTTATATCGACGGGGCAAACCTGATGGGGCGCGCCGAGGAGCTCGAGTTGCCGCTGCTCAAGTCGAAGCGGGCGCCGCATAAGGGGCTCGGGATGGCCGGCACGGCGTCGTTCTGGGACGGCTTTGACGAGCTCAAGGCGAAAATCAAGTGGGCGTCGGTATACGCCGAGGCGTTCATGCTGTCGGCGGACCATTTGGGCGCGCATCAGTTCCAGGTGCTGGGAGACCTGATGGTCTACCAGGCGGCGGGGCTGGTCCAGGAGCTGCCGCTGGTCTACCTGATGACGGCGAGCTTCGAGGACTCAGGCAAGCTCGGCTTCAAGCAGCACGAGAACGCAAGCGCAGAGACCGAGTTGACGGTTTATCATTCGGAACTCTACGTCGGCGGCCAGCAGATTCACATGTACGACGTGATGTCAAACCAGTACATCGCGGGCGGACAGGACATGCTGGCCAACTTCCGCGCCAACCTGGGCGGCTCCGGCGCTCCGGCGATCCAAGGCGTGCTCGGCGCGCTGAGCGGCGGACAGCTCTAAGCCGAGCCGCGAGGAGGAGCAAATGGCAGACGAAAAGATTCTCGTTAACGGCGTGGCGGTCGCGCCCGGCGCGTGGGAGACCGGCAGGGAAGTCGCGCTGCCCTCGGGGCGCACTGCGCAGATTCGCGCCAAAAAGCCCACCGGCGAAGACTTCCTGCGCGCCCGGCGCAGCCTGGACGCCGCCGCGCTGCGCGATCCGCTGGCCGGGATGTACGCGCTGCTGGCGCAGGTCGCGCGGGTGGACGGCAAGCCGACCACCTACGAGGAAGTCGTCAGGATGGACCTCGAGGACTTGACGGCGCTGATGGTCGCGGTGCAAGGCGACGATTTTTTCTCGTCGAGCCGGACGCCTTCATCTTTCTCGCCGAGCACGGCTTCGGGATCGGGGAGCTAAAGGCGATGGAGGCCGGCGAGATTGCGTTCTGGGTCTCCGAGCTGGACGCGCTCGAGGCGCGCCGCGCCGAGGCGCTGAAGGCCGCGCGGGAGCGCTGAGTCATGCACGCGTGGCTGATAATCGCGCTGTCCCTGATGCTCGCCTACGCGCTCGGATACATGGTCGGCGGATTCGCCGAGGCCGCGCGGCAGGTCGAGCGCGAGACAGCCGCGCTTGCCCGGCGCTGCGCGGGGGCGGCGGGAAAAGAGCCGCCGCGCGCCACCACAGCGTCATCCCGAGCGAGCGCTGCGCGAGTCGAGGGAACCCGGGCCCCCTCGCGCGCGCCAGGCCATTGCATGGCAGCGGGGAAGAAGAGGGCCAGCATCGCAGCATCGCGCTCCCGCTGGTCGGGCGAGCTGCCGTGCGGCGAGCACCGCGCGGGGGCGACCGAAAAAGGGGCGACGGACGAGGACGCGCAATGAGCGGCGCCGGCTACAGCGAGCGGTACAGCTTGAGTGCGGCCTCGTGCTCGGGCGTGCCGCGCTTGGTGCTGCCCAGGGCGTGCAGCGCCTGGCGCAGCGCGTCCCGGCGCGCGCGGCCGGCCGGGGTGCGTCCCTCGACCCAGAGTTGCAGGGGCAACAGCAGCAGCCGAATCACGACGTACAGAATCATCAGGGCCAGCGCCAACCCGCAAAGCATCAGGCCGACGGCCACGCCTACCCCAATCGGCACGAAAATCCAGGCCACGGCGCATAGCCTAGCGCTCCAAACGGCGGCGCGCCAGGAGCGGCGCTGATGTCCCTCAACTTCGCCATTCTCATCAAGGCGGTTGACGAGGCCACCGGCGTCATCGGCAAGGTCAACGGCGCGCTGGAGAACGTCAGCCGCGCCGCCGGCGGCTACGGCGAACGGCTCACGGCCGCCGGCGAGCAGATGACGCTGATGGGCGGCATCGCGCAAGCCGGCGCCGAGGGCCTGATGCGCGGCGTGGAAAAGGTAATCGAGCCGGCCACTGCGATGCAGGAACGGCTCGCCGCGCTCTCGGCACAGACGTCGCTTACCGCGGCGCAGCTTGGCCGCGTGCATGAGCACGCGGAGAAGTTCTCCGAGTCGGCGGCCGGATACGCAGTGTCCGCCGAGGACTACGTTGGCGTCTTCTCCGCCGCCTACCGCACGCTGGGCGATTTCACCGAGGCGCAGCAGGCCGCCGACGAGGCGGTCAAGCTGAGCGCAGTGACCGGCATCAGCGCGGCCCAGGCGATGCAGACGCAGATTGCGATGCACGAGGACCTGGGTGCGTCCGCGCGGGAGACCAACCGCGTGCTGGGCGCGGTCATCCGCCAATACGCGCTGGGCCCCGAGTCGATGCGCAGCTTCACCTACGCGATGGCGCGCAGCGCCGGCGCGGCGCGGCTCACGCACACCAGCATGAGCGAGCTGGGCGCGGTGATGGGAGAGGCGTCGCAGATGCTCCCCGGCGGTCGCGGCGCGCAGCTCTTCGCCTCGCTGCTCGCCGAGCTGCCGAAGGTCGCCAACAAGGCGGGACTCGATATGAGCCACGGGCTCATCGCCACGCTCGGGCAAATCCGCTCCGCGATCGCTGGCGCCGCGCCCGGGGCGCAGGCGCAGATGCTGCAGCAGATGGGCTTCGCGGGAGCACAGGGCACGATGCTGGTCACGCTGCTCGGCAATCTCGACAAGATTCAAGCGGCGCAGGCGAATATCGCCGGCGCGCACTACGGCACCTTTGCCTCAGAGTTGGCCGCGCGCTCGGCGACGATGGCTGCCACGCAGGCGCGGCTCTGGAACGCCCTGGCCGCGCTCATGGACGCCGCCGGCTCGACCGCGCTGCCGGCGCTCACGCGATGGGTGCAGATGCTCGCCTCCGGCCTGGTCAAGCTGCAGGGCTGGGTCGAGGGGCATAAGCGATTGGTCGGCGCGATGGTCGAGGCCGCCGCCGCGATCGCGCCGGTCACGCTGGGCGCGGCCTCCCTGCTGCTGACACTGGGTCCGATTTTGATTTTGCTCGGCGGCGTCTCCAAGGTCTTCAGTGCGCTGTCATATGTGCCCGCAATCTTCAGCGCGCTCAGCGCGGCGGTGAGCGGCGCGACCTGGGCGGTTGCCGGGCTGGCCACCGGGAGCGAGACGCTCGGCACCATCTGGGCGGCGATGATGGAGACCAACCCGATCGGGTGGATTCTCACCGCAGTCGCGGTCATCGGCGTTGCGGGCTACGAGCTGTACAAGCACTGGGACGCCGTGCGGGCGCTCTTCGCCCGCTTCTATCATTTCCTCGCCGCGCTCGACTGGAAGGTAATTGGGCTCCGCATCCTGCACGATCTGCTCGCCCCGATCGAGTGGGCGACGCACGGCATCGAACGGCTGCTCGGGATTCACAGCGCAGCGCCGCCCGCGCCGGGCGCAGTCGGCGCGGTCGCGGCGCTGGGTGAGGCGGGGACCTACACCGTGTCAGCGCCGCGGAGCGCGGCCGGGCGCCCCGGCGCCGGCGCGCAGCCCGCGCGCGTGGTGACGATTCACCACGCGCCGGCGGTCACCGTGCACGTCCACGGCGGAGACCCGGCCAACGTCCATCGCGCGGTGGTGGACGCGCTGCATGACCACGTCGACGAGATTCGCCGCGCAATCAAGCATCAAGACGAAATCGACGCGCGCGCGGCGTTCGCGCCCGCCGCGCCCGGGTGGGGCGCGTGATGAGACCCGTCGTCCCGTACTACGGCGGCAAGGCGTGCCAGGCCACGCGAATCGCGGCGCTGATGCCGCAGGCGCGGGTCTACCTCGAGGCCTACGGCGGCATGGCGTCGCTGATGCTCGCGCGCGAGCCGTCGCGGATCGAGGTCTACAACGATCTCGACGCCCGCCTCGTCAATCTGTTTCGCGTGCTGCGAGACCCGGCGGGCGCGCGGATGCTGCGCGAGATGATCACGCACACTCCCCTTTCCCTCGCCGAGTACGCGCGCGCGTGGCGGCTGCTCGAAGACGCCGCGACGCCGGCGGTCGAGCGCGCTTGGGCGCTCGTGGTCGCCGCCGGCCAGGCCTTCTCGGCCCGGTCGCGTCGGCGCCCAGGTTGGCAGCGCTCGGTGGTGATATCGCAGCCGTCCTGCTGGCGCGGGCGCCTGGCGGCGATCGACGGGATCGAGCACCGCCTGGCGCCCGCGCAGATCGAGTGCCGCGACGCGTTGGAGGTGATTCGCACCTGGGACGCGCCGTGGACACTCTTCTACCTCGACCTTCCCTACGCGCCGAGCGCGCGCACCGCGGGACGTCGCTATCGTCACGAGATGAGCGAGGCCGGGCATCGAGCGCTCGTCGCCGCGCTGTGCGAGGTGCGCGGCGCGGTGGCGCTCTCGGGCTACCGGTGCGACGCGTACCTGCCGCTCGAGCGCGCCGGCTGGAAGCGCAAAGACTGGCGCGCCTGGGCGCACGCGATGGGGCATACGCGAGCGAACGGGTTGAAGGGGAAGGGCGCGATGAAGGGTCGCTGCGAGCGCGTCGAGTCGCTCTGGCGCAACCCGCGATGTCTCGAAATGCTCGCCGAGGAACGCCGCTTCGCGGGCGAGGCAAGAGAGGGGCGAGTGAGCAGCCGATGGCATTCATGGCGTCATCCCGAGCGAGCGCCGCGCGAGCCGAGGGAACCCGGGAGTAACTGATGTTTGGCACTTTCGGCAATGTGACGTTCGAGCTGTTGACTTCGCCGCAAGCGTTTCGGTCGGCGCGGAAGTACGACTACGCCGAGCACAAGGCGGCGCAGGCGCGGCCGAAGCTTCAGTGGCTCTCCCGTTCGCTCGAGGAGTTGTCGCTGGAGCTGTTCTTTCACGTTTCGTTTTGCAGCCCCGGCTACGAGTTGTCGCTGCTCTACGCGGCGGCGGCCAGCCACCGGGCGTATCCGCTGGTGCTGGGCGCCGGGGAGCATCTGGGGCTGTTTGTCGTGACGGAAATCCAGGTCGAGCGGGAGCAGACCGACCAGAACGGCGCTCCGATCTCGCTCACCGTAAACGCGAGCTTCAAGGAATGGGCGCAGGCGCAAACTGCGGCGCCCGGCCTGAGCGCTGCGCCGCCGCCGGCCGCTCCTCCCCCGGCGATTGTGGCGATGCCGCCGGGCTCGGGCGCCGCTTCCACCGCGCCGGCGCCGCTGGCGTCGCTGGCGGGCGCGGCCGGCGCGGGTGTGTCGGCGCTCCCGTACCCGGGGCTGTCCGCGCTGATGGCCAGCGCGGCGCCGGCCGGCCTTTCGGGGCCGCTAATATCGCCCGACGCGGTGACGCTGCAGACGATTCTGCGGGCCGCGCTGTGAGGAATGCGCAATGGCAATGACGCCGCAACAATTCGCCGCCGCGCTCGGGATGCTCCCGCCGGGGGCGGGAGCAGCGCCGCCGGCGCCGGCCACGGCGCCGCAGGCCGGCGCGCCGGTGCTGTCGCATATCACCTCGGCCGGCGATCGCTGGGACCTGCTGGGGTGGTGGTACTACGGAGACGCCTCGCTGGTCGCTCCGCTGATAGCGGCGAATCCGCAAGCGCCAATCGAGGCGGTCTTCGAGGCGGGACGCACCATCTATGTGCCGATTCTGCAAACGCCGGCGCCCACCGCGCCCGACCTGCCGCCGTGGAAGCAATGACGAATAGGGTTCCCTCGACTCGCGCAGCGCTCGCTCGGGATGACGCAAGCAGCGGCGCGCCCGACCTGCTCACGCTGAAGGAAACGGCGGCGTGGCTTCGGATTCACACCTCGACGCTTTACCGCATGGTTAAGCGTGGGCAGATTCCGGTCTTCCGGGTCGGCCCCGGTCGCGTCTCGGATTGGCGCTTCCTGCGCCATGCGGTCGAGCGCTGGGTGCTCGACCGGATCGAGGGCGAGGCAATCCGGCGCGCGCCGCTTATCGACGAGGCCACGAGGGGAGTTATCGACGAGGCCACGGGACAGGTCATCCCGGGACCCCTCGCGCGCGGTGCTGACCGCACGGCAGCTTGCCCGACCAACGGGAGCGCAATGCCACGGCGAGGGTGTCTCCGTCCCCGCCGCCATGCAATGGCCACGCGCGGGGGTGACAGAGAAGAAGGCGCGAGCGCCGCGCGCGGGAGGGCGGCGTGATGGGGATGTCGATTCCGGTCCTGGGCGCGATTACAGCCTCTGGCCCTCGGAAGCCGGGATGGACGCTCTTCTACCAGGGCGCGAACGTCACCGCGGATATCAGCGCGATGGTGCTGTCGATCACCTACACCGACCATTTGGGGCATTTTTCCGACGACCTGCGCATCGAACTCGAGGATCGGCATCGAAAATGGCAGGGTGCGTGGTTTCCGGCCCAAGGAGACCTACTCTCGCTGGCGATCGGATACGCCGGCGGCGTGATGCTGCCCTGCGGCGAGTTCCAGGTGGACGAGCTGGAGCTGTCGGGGATGCCCGACGTGTTTCATCTGCGATGCCTGGCGGCGTGGATTACGCCGTCTATCCGCACGCCCAAGAGCGTCGGCTACGAGAACGTGGCGCTGCCGGCGATTGCCCAGACGGTGGCCTCGGCGCACGGGCTGACGCTGGTCTCGGTGCCGCCGGCGCTGAACGTCGTCTACGCGCGGGTGACCCAGAAGCAGGAGACCGACTTGGCCTTCCTGCGCCGGCTGGCCAACGAGCACAATTACGACTTCTCGATTCGCGGCGGGAAGTTGGTCTTCTACGCCCGCACGGCGCTCGAGGCCGGCGCTCCGGCCTTGACGATAAGGCGCAGCGACCTCGAGCGCTTCTCCTTCAAGGCCATGGCGGTTGGCACCTACAGCGCTGCGCGGGTCTCCTACCAGCATCCGGCGACCAAGGCGCTGATTACGCAAAGCGCAACCGACCCGCAGGTCAAAAACGGCTCGACGCTCAACCTCGCGCGCCGGGTGGAAAACGGGCAGCAGGCGCAGCTCCGCGCCCAGGCGGCGCTGCATGCACATAACATGCTGCTGACCACGGGAGAGCTGTCGGGAGAGGGAGACCCCCGACTCGCGGCCGGCGTGGTGACCGCGCTCCACGGCTTCGGCAACTTCGACGGCAACTACCTGGTGATGCAGTCGCGCCACGCGCTCTCGCGCATGGGCGGCTACACGACCAGCGTTCAGATTCGCAGCGTTCAGCAATCAGACCCGGGAAGCTGAGCAAGAGGTGACCCCGATGAAATGGACCACTCGTTATATCGATTCGCTGCCCGACTCGGCCTTTGCCTATGTCGCGCCGGGAGGGCATCGCGACCGCACCGGCCGCGCCGTTCCGCGCGCGCTGCGGATGCTCCCCTACAAGAACCGCCGGGGCGGGATCGACCCGGACCATGTCCGCAACGCGCTGGCGCGCTTCGACCAGACGCGCATCCCGCAAAGCGCCCGGGCGCGCGTGCTGGGGCGACTGAGGGCTGCGGCGCGCGCCGTCGGAATCGACGCGGGCAAGAAAAAGTCGGCCCGCGCCGGCGCCCGCGGCGACTTCCTCGCCACCGACTCGAAGCGGCGCATGGGAGCCCACGCGGCGGCCCATCCGGCGCCGATGGCGCTGGCTGCCACGATGCGCGCCTTGGCGCCGATCTTCCCGGCCGCCTCGGGCGCCACGCTGCGCAAAATGGCCGCCGCTTACCATCGCAGCCAGGGCTGAGCGAGCGCAGGGATGAAAGATGTTTGCCACGCTGTCAACCGCAATCGCGATGGCCGCCACGGCCCGGATGCTCGCGGCGGTGCGCTACCGGGGCCTGCCCGTCTGCCGGATCGTGATCGGCTGGAATCAGTGCCAGTGCGACCTTCCGGGATGCGGCAGAGCCTTCAGCCCCGAGACCGTGATGGTCGGGCTGAACTGAGGATGCTGCGATGAAACCGAGAACGGTGCGGGCGGACCGGGTTTTTCTCGCGGCTGGCTTGGCGCGCTTCGGGTTGGGAGCCAGCGAGCAGATCGAGGTCTGGTGGGACGGCGAGGCGCTGTACTTCCGCCCGCTCCACGGCGGCGACACCAGGACCGTGCCGCGCATCGCACAGCATCTGCGACCCAGATGGCGCGCCGCGCCGGCCGGGTCGCAGCGAAGCGAGGGGTGAAAGGTGTTCGACGGCCTATCCCCGCGTGCGCGGACGCCCAAGATGTCATCCCGAGCGAGCGCTGCGCGAGTCGAGGGAACCCGAGCGTCGCTGAGAGAGCGAAAGAGATGTTCCGCGTAGGCATCGTCAAGCAGCAGGACCCGGCCACCGGCCGCGTGCGGGTGACGTTCCCGGACCGCGAGCAGATGCAGTCCTACTGGCTCTTCGTCACCGCGCCCAAAACTCAGAGCGACAAGCTCTACTGGATGCCGGACCTCGGCGAGCAGGTGGTCTGCCTGATGGATGAGCACGACGAGGACGGCGCCGTGCTCGGCGCGGTCTACTCCAGCGTCGATGCGCCGCCGGTGCAAAGCGCGGATAAGTGGCACGTCGCAATGAAGGACGGCGCCGCCTTCGAATACGACCGCGCCGCACACGCGCTTAGCGTCGCGCTGCCGGCCGGCGCCACGCTGACGATAGCGCTGAACGGCGCCACACTCTCGATTGACGCCGCGGGCAACATCAACCTGCAGCCGGCCAACGCCGACGTGAAGCTTGCGACCAGCCAGTTTACGACCTCGATTAACCAGATCATCTCGACCTTCAACAGCCACGTCCATGGCGGCGTGGCCGCCGGCACGGCCGACACCGCCGCGCCGACCACAACCATCCCGTAGGGGAGGAGCAAAGAGGGATGAGAATCGAAGATAGCGTGCGTGGCACGCACACAATACAAGTGCAGAGCTCGGCGCGGACAACGCCGCTGGCCGACGGATGGGCGCGAGTGAAGATCACGCTGTCAGCCGCCGGGCCGGGCACCCTCGGCGAGCTTGCCTGCGAGTTCCCGAACTGGGAGATGGCGCGCATGCTTGCCCGCGCGCTCGAAGACGTGGCGCGGCGCAGCAGCACGGGAATCGTGCCAGCCAGCGCCGTGCCTCCGGCGCCGGAAAGGGGACAGTAGCGATGGACGCAACGACCGCGCCGGCCGGCCCTCGCGCGCGATGCTCGCCGCACGGCAACTTGCCCGACCAGGACGCAGCCGGTCTTCGCCGGCGCGTCACCCGGCTTCGCACCGAGATTTCGTTTATCGTCTCGCAGCGCGCACATGGAGGCCCGGAGCGCGAGGACGAGTTGGCCGTGCTTCTGCGCGCTCCCGCGCCGGAGAAGAAGGAGGAGAAGCAATGAAACTAGCAAACGCGTTCAGTATCTCGATGCTCTGTTGGCCCTACGGGAGCCTCGCCCCGGCGGTCGCATGCTTCACGCGGGTTTCCCTGCGCGAGGTGAGCGAGCGAGCGCGGCGGGAGGGAGTCGAGAGCTATGTCGGCCACGCCGACACGGCGCGACTGCTGACCAATCTGCTCGGCATGGAAGTGCCGGTGAATCGCGCAAGCCTGGCGCTCGCGGCGCTGGATGAGCTGGTGGTCGCGCAGTACCGCGGGCCTCGGCTGCCCGAGGGCGCAACCGAACTGCCGGCCGGCGCGACCATCGAGTTCTATCAGGTGCGCGTTGGCGGGCGGTTCGACTGGCGCGCGGGCGCAGCCGTCGGCGCCACGTCGTCGGGAGGCCAATGATGGTCACGCCGACGTACATCGGATTTACCGCGGCGCCGAAGCTGCTGGGCCGACTCATCCGCTGGGCCTCCGACGCCCCGGTGAGTCACACCTTCTTCGCCTGGGGATGGAGCGTCGAGTGGGGCGGCATTATGACCCTCGGCGCAAATCCCAACGGGCTGACCGTCGCGCCACTCGAGCATTTCGCGCATTCGCGGCCGCAGCTCTACAAGGTCGTCGACCCGGAGGTGGACCTCTGGGAGGGCGTGCGCGAATACCGCGACATGATCGACTGCCCCTACGCTTACGGTGCGCTGCTGGGTATGGGGATGGTCGAGCTCGCGCGCCACTTGTTGAGGCGCCGGCTCGCCAACCCCTTTCTCTCGCACGCGACGCTTTTCTGCAGCGAGTATGTGACGCGGCTGATGAAAGCCGGGCGCGTCAAGATGCCGTCGCCGCCGCCGGCCGCCGGCAGCACCGACCCCGGCCAGGTGCTGCGGATCGTGCTGGCCTCGAAGCAGTTCAAGGAGGAGAAGCTCGTCCCCGTCGTCAACAGCCGCACCGGCCAGGTGCTGCGGCTCACGCCGGCGTAGGGGCAACCGATGCCTGCGGGAGCGATGAGGCTAGCGGAAATCAACTCGGCCGACTGGTCGCTCGAGCTCGACTCGACCGCCGGTGCCGGTCCCGGCTCCGGCCTCGGCAACGTGGTCCAGGGGCTCGACGACGTGGCGCAGTGCGTCGCGATTATTCTGACGACGCCGCCGGGGAGCGACCCGCTGCGGCCGACCTTTGCTTGCGACTTGTGGCAGTTTCTCGACGCGCCGCTTAGCCGCGTGCTGCCGAAAATCGTGGCTGCGGTGACCTCGGCGCTGCAGACCTGGGAGCCGCGCATCAAGGTGCTCGGCGTGACGGCCGCGCCGGTTGCCGCGAATCCGGGACAAGTCGAGGTGAGCGTCACCTGGCAGCTCGACTTGGGAGAGACGCCGGCGCCGGCGCCGCGCGTCACCACGGCGAGCGTCGGATGAGGGCGCCCATGATGTCACCCCGAGCGAACGCCGCGCGAGTCGAGGGAACCCGAGGCGCGCTTGCGCGCCCTCTGCTCCGGCTCTCTCTTCTCACTTCTCTTTTCTCGCTCCTTGCCGGGGGTAGCTGATGGCGTCGAATCCGACATGGCAGGCGGGGATGGCCGTTGCGGCGGGGCAAGTAATCCTGGACGCCAACGGCAACGTGCAGCAGGCGTCCGCCTCCGGCACCACGGGGCGCGCGCAGCCGCTGTGGGCGCTGGCGCTGGGCGCGACGACCGCCGATGGCGCCGTTACCTGGACGCTGGTCGTGCTGCTGAACGCTGCGGCCGGCGCGTCGGCCGCTCCGGGCGCTCTGCCTGCGCCGCAGTTTGTTGCCGACGCCGACGGGCTGGACCCGAACCTGATTCTTGCCGACATGGTAGCCGCCTTCGAGCAGGCCGCCGGCCGCACGCTCTATCCCGCCCAAGTCGAGCGGCTGCTGATAAACCTTTACGCGTACAGGGAGGCGCTGGTGCGAAGCGCTATCCAATGGGCCGGCCAGCAATGCCTGCTCGCCTACGCGGGCTTCCCGATGCTCGACTACCTGGGCCAACTCGTGGGCGTCTCGCGGCTACCCTCCCAGCCTGCCGTGACGACGCTTACGTTCACGCTGGCGGCCGCGCTCACCGTGCCGTTTACGATTGCGCAGGGGACAGCGGTGGGCACCCAGGACGGACAGTTCGTCTTTGCCACCACGGCGCCGCTGACGATTGCCGCCGGGCAGACGCAGGGCTCGGTCAGCGCGGCATGCACCACGCCGGGCGCCGGCGCCAACGGATACCTCGCCGGGCAGGTCAACGTGCTGCTCAGCCCGGACGCCATGGTCGCCTCGGTCAGCAATTCCAGCACGACCGCCGGCGGGTCGGCGCCCGAGACCGACGACCATCTGCGCGCCCGCGTACAGGCGGCGCCCAATCGATACAGCGGCGCCGGGCCGGGAGGCGCCTACCGCTTCTACGCGCTCGGCGTGGACCCGTCGATTATCGATGCGCAGGTGGTCTCGCCCGTCCCCGGCACGGTCAGCGTCTATGTGCTAACCGGCCCGGTCACCGTCCAGCCGGCAGCGGCGCCCAACAGCGTCGGCGTCGCCAGCGCGGCGCTGCTGGCCGAGGTGCTGGCGGCGCTGTCCGCCGACAACGTGCGCCCGCTGACCGACACGGTGAATGTCTACGCCGTGAGCGAAGTCGATTACCAGATAGCTGGCACGGTGACGCTCTTTGCCGACGCCTCGCCGACCGACACGATGAACGCGGTCAGCGAGGCGGCCGCGCAGTTCGCAATCAACCTGGCCTCGCGCGTGCAGCGCGATATCGTGCCGGAGGAGATAATCGCCGCGCTCGGCTCGGTGCCGGGCGTCTACCGGGTAACGCTGACCGCGCCGGCCTACACGCCGCTCTCCGCCGGCCAATGGGCCAACTGCACCAGCATCAACCTGACCCAGGCAACCGCCACGGAGTCAAGCTGATGGCATCCATAGCGTCATCCCGAGCGAGCGCTGCGCGAGTCGAGGGAACCCGGGCGCCGCGGGGAGCGAGGAAGTAGATGGCGCGGCTTGCCGTACAGCCCTCGATAAACGACACGCGCTCGGCTGCGATGCTGAAGCTTTCCGAGCGGCTCTCCCAGCTCGACCTGTCGCCGATGCTGGTCTACCGGGTGGATTCGGCGCCGCAGTCGGCGCTGCCGGCGCTGGCCTGGCAATTCGACATCCAGGCGCCGCTCTGGCAACTTGTCGCGCCCGGCAGCCAGGCGGGAAGCATCGACGCGGTGACCGATATCGACGCGCTCACCGATATCGACACGCTCGGCAGCGGCACGCCGAGCACCACGTCGCAGGGCGAGTACAACTACGCTGCGATGCGCGCGCTGCTCAAGCAGGCCGTCGCGCTGCATCAGTTGCGCGGCACGCCGGCGGCGCTGAAGACCGCGCTGGCCACGCTCGGCTGGCAGAACGCGCAGGTGCTGGAGGGGCAACAAAGCTGGGGCGGCACAAGCTATCCGGCCTCCCAGGGATGGGCCGTCTTTCGGGTGACGGTGCCGCTTCCGCAAAGCGGAAGCTCGCTGCTCAACCTGGTCCCCGACAGCGATATCATCGCGCCGCAAAGCTACTGGACGGTCTGGCCGCCGGCCTCGGTCGCGCCCGGTTTCCACACCCGCACCAACGGCGTCGAGCTTCCGGCCTCCGGCACAGCCTATAACGCCGCGACCAACGTTTTTCTCTCGGCGGTTGCGATTGCGGTGGTCGCCGGCGAGACCTACACGCTCTCCGGCTATATCGACGCCAGCGCGGTCACCCAGGGAACGCCCTGCTGGGGCGTCACCACGGCCAACGGCGCGCCGGTCTCTTTCTACGCCGAGGCGGTGCAGCAGCCCGGCGCCCAGGGCGTCGTCAGCGTGACGTTCACCGTGCCCTCGGGCGTCGGGACGCTCTTCGTCTTCGGCTCGACCGGTCCGGGGCCGAGCTTGGCGCTTCAGGCGCCGGGGTCGCTTTTCTTCTCGCATCCGCAACTCGAACTCGGCAGCACGGCGTCGCCCTACCAAGCGAACGAGCCGGCGCCGCTTATCGCGCCGGTCGGGGTGACGGCGCGACAGGCGCTCGCCGTGGTCACCGCAGCGAACTTCTTCAAGCCGGCGCGGGCGTGGCTCGACGCGGTCGTCTTCGAGCTGGCACCGACCTTCGACCCGGCGCCGGAGCCGGACGACATGCTCTCGCTGCTGACCGCCGCGCTCTCGATGCTGCACGACGCAGCGCCGTCCGGCACCGACCTGGTGAGCGCGATGCTGCCGCCGATTGCCGACACCAAGCCGCCGGTCGCGCCGCGCTACGATGCGCACTTCTACCATATCGGCATCACCTTCGGCGCCAACGAGCCCAAGTACGTCGACTCGGGCGTGGTCGTCAACGGCACGCCCATCTCGGCCAACGGATGAGGAGCATCAACGTGAGAAACGACAAGAGACTGGGAACGCGTCTTTCCTTCGCGCCCCCGGCGGCCGCGCAGAGGCGGGCGCGCGTCGCCGCCGCGCGCTTGGTTGCCCTTCCTCTCGGGGGGAGGGGAAGGATGAAGGCGCCCGCGCGACCGACGCGCTCGCGCCGCCGCGAGCTGGCCGGGAAGCTGATGCTCGCGCTTGCGGCCACCGCGCTCGCCACACTGGCGCTGGCGCAAATCGCCCGCGCCGCGTGGCTTATCAATTCACAGGGGAGCGCCGGCGCGCCCGTCAGCGTCGGCACCGCAACGGCCGTGACGGTCGTCCCGCAGGCAACCTCGCGCTACGCCTGGATGATCCGGCCGGAGACAGCCGATATCCGATGCGTCGTCGGCACGCCGCCGCCGCTGGCGCCGAGCGCCACGGCGGGCATCCTGGTCCCCGCCGGCACCTGGTGGGGCGACGGGCCGCGCACGATGCCCGGCGGGGCCGACTTGGACGCCCGCGTCGATTGCATCGGCGTCAGCGCGCCCACCCTGGTCGATACCCAGGAAGAGCAGTGAGGAAAGAAAAGTGAGAGGAGAGAGAGACACCCCCTATTCCTTGCGTCATCCCGAGCCGACGCTTCGGCGCCCTGAGCGAAGCGAGCGGGGCCTCCGACGGGCGCCCTCGGACGCCTTCCTTGCGTCATCCCGAGCGAGCGCTGCGCGAGTCGAGGGAACCCAAGCATGAAACACAGCATGAAAGACTGGAACGCCTGCGGCCCCCGCCAGGGCCGCCGCGACGTTGCCCGGCGCGCCCCGCGCGGCTTGGTGCGGCTCTGGCGCGACGGCCGGCTTATCGCCGAGACGCATAACCTGGTCGTCAACGCCATCGCGCCGCTGCTCGCGCAGCTCATCGCCGGCGTGACCAGCCCCGGCACCGGCGAGCTCAACTACGTCACAATCGCCGGCTTCGGCTCCGGCAGCGCGGCGCCAGCGGTGACCGATACCGGCCTGACGGCGCCCTGGTTCAACAACAACGTCTCGGGCTACAGCTTCCCCAGCGCCGGCAGCGTGACGTTCAACTACGGCCTGACCTCGGCCGTCGATTACGCTGCCTACGGGATGACCGTCCAGGAGCTGGGGCTCTTCGCGAACACCGGCGCGCGCGGCCTCCCGGCGGCGCAGCGCCCCGACCTGCCCGCCTGGACGGCGACTACGGCATACGCTGTCGGCGCGGAAATCTTCCAGAACACCGGGGCGACGGGAACGTACCGCTCGACCCCCCCGCCGGCGTGGGCGGCGTCCACCGCGCGCGGCACCGGCTATATGGTGATCGACGCAAACGGCAACCTGCAGGAGGTCACCACCGCCGGCACCACGGGAGCCAGCGCGCCGGCCTGGGCGACCACCGTGGGCGCGACCACCACCGACGGCACGGTTACCTGGACCTGCGAGGCGCTCAAGGGATACACGCCGACCTCCGGCGCGACGCTGCCCGGCTTCAACCAGGGCGCCGTGGGCGCAAACGGCTCGGCCACCGCCGACGGCACCGTGCTGTGGACCTACGTAGCGGTCCCCGGCGCCGGGACGGTCACGATGGTCGCCCACGCCGTCCTGCCCGCGTTTACCTTCAACGGCTCGGCCAACTACACCGGCTCCTGGACCCTCACCTTCTAGCCCAAAGCGACGGAGAAAGAAGTGGGAAGCAAGACAACGGCCTCAGCCCGGCCCCGCGCTCCGTTCCGCCCTCTAGGGCGAAGCGGTGCTCGCCGCACGGCGGGGAGATCGACCTGCCTGCCGTGGCGGCGCAGGCAGGTCAACGGGAGCGCAATGCCAGGATGCGCGACACGTGTCCCTGTCGCCACGCAGTGGCCGAGCGGAGCCGAAGGACCTCGCGCGGCTCTGCGCGCGCGTCTCGGCGAGCGCCGCAGCGCCGACTCACCCGAGATAGAGGAGCGAGGGATGGGAAAAGAGAAGCGTCCTCTGCCTCTCGCTCCTCACTTCTTCCTCTTTCTCTCTTTTTGCTCACCGCAAAGGAGGTGTGACAATGTCGCACAGAAACTTTCACGCCCGACTGCCGGTCGACGACGAACGCGACGCGGACCTGGCGCACCCACTGGGGTCGGCCGCCCACGCTCGCATGCCCGCGCCCTCTTCTTTGCCTCTCCCCTCGGGGGGAGAGGAACAGGAAAAACAGGGCGCACTCCACGCTCGGATGCCTGCGCTCCTCGGCCAACGGGAGCGCAACACCGCGCTATCCGGCTACTCATGCCTGTCGCCACGCAGCGGCCACGCTCGGATGCCCGCGCCGCTCACCAGCGTCGAGGCGGCCGAGCGCCCAGCGGTCGCCCACGCCGCAGCGCCGGCGCCCGAGGGCGCCGACCAGCCCGATGAATCGGCCGCCGGCACACTCAGGCCCGAGCCGAACGGCCTCGGCGTAGTGGTCATGCATCCCGGCGTCCGCCACGCCTGGGGCGCCTGATCAGCTGGAAGAAGAGCGAGGAGTGAGAAACGAGAGAAAAGAAGTGAGAGAGCAAGAGGCAAGGGATGAGACAAGGGCGCTCCGTCCCGGCTCTCGCTTCTCACTTCTGCCCTCCTACTTTTCTCTGCTTGAGAGACCGCGCGGTGAGGTGATCATCCGATGAAGCTCTTTGACGCATACGGCCGCGAGATCGAGCCGCAGGAGCTCAAGGCCGAGCAGGCGGCGCCGACGCTGGCCGGCATCCGCAACATCTACTCGCTGCTCCATCCCTCGGTCGGGTTGACGCCGCAGCGGCTGGCCGGGATTCTGCGCGAGGCCGAGTTCGGCGACCCGTTTTTGTACCTCGAGCTGGCCGAGGAGATGGAAGAGAAGGACCTCCATTACCTCGCCGTGCTCGGCACCCGCAAGCAAACCGTGGCGCAGCTCGAGCCGGTGGTCGAGGCCGCCTCGACCGCGGCCGAGGATTTGCGCGCCGCCGCGCTGGTCGAGGAAACGCTCGGCGCGCTCGACCGCGAGGCGGTCTTCTTCGACCTGCTCGACGCGGTGGGCAAGGGCTTCGCCGCGATGGAGATTCTCTGGAACACCGCCGGCCGCCAATGGTATCCCGAGCGCATCGTGTGGCGCGACCCGCGCTGGTTTGTTTTCGATTGGGTTTCCGGCACCGAGTTGCTGGTGCGCTCGCTCGGCGGCGCCGAGCCTCCCGCGCGCGGCGCCTCTTCTTTGTCATTGCCGCGCGTGTCTGGCGCGCGAGGCCTGCCCCGAGCCCTGTCGAGGGGAATCCCGGAGCCCGACGGTCGCTCCCACCTCGAGCCGCGCCTCTCCCGCTGGGCGCAAGCGTGGGAGGGGCTGCAGCCGCTGACCGCCCGGCTATGGCCCTACAAGTTCATCGTGCATGTGGCCAAGGCGAAGTCGGGGCTGCCGATTCGCGGCGGCCTGGCGCGGGCGGCCGGCTGGGCCTATCTCTTCAAGAACTACGCGCTCAAGGACTGGGTGACCTTCTGCGAGCTCTTCGGACAGCCGCTTCGGCTCGGCAAGTACGGCCCGGGCGCAACCGAGCAGGACCGCCGCGCGCTGCTCCAGGCCGTGAGCAATCTCGGCACCGACGCCGCCGCGATTATTCCCGAGTCGATGGCCATTGAGTTTGTCGACGCCGGCCGGGCCGCCGGCGGCGCGGCCTACGAGACGCTTTGCGCCTACCTTGACGCCCAAGTGACCAAGGCGGTGCTCGGCCAGACGCTCACCACGGAACTGCCTAAGACCGGTGGCTCACTCGCTGCGGCGCGCGTGCACGAGGCGGTGCGGCGCGACATCCTGGCGGCCGACGCGCGCCGGCTTTCCGACACGCTGAACCGCGACCTCGTGCGGCCGCTCATCGACCTCAACTTCGGCCCGCAGCGCCGCTACCCCTACATCTCGCTTGGCCTGCCCGACGACTCGGACGCTAAGGTCTTCGCCGATATCGTCGCCGAGCTCGCCGACCGCGGGCTGCGCATCAGCCAGAAGACCGTTCTCGACAAGTTGGGCCTGCCGCAGGCCGGCCCGGACGAGCCGGTGCTCCACCCGCGCGAGACCATCGCTGAGCGCATCCAGGAGGGCAGCGGCCGCGCCGCAGCCTCACCCGCAACGCCGGCCGCCTCGAAGCCCCGCAGGCTCAAGGCGTAGTCCGTGCGCGCTCGGGCTTAGCGGCCCGATGAGCTTCCTGGCGCAGCGCACGCGCGAGGCCAGCCGCCGCTGCCTGGCCATGAGTCCGGCCCGGGGCGGCCCTCGAGAGGCCACGGCCTGCTCCAGCCGTCTTCGCTCCCGCGTCCGCCGCCAGTCGGCCGCCTCAAGCCTGGACTTCCATATATGGAAATCCAGGCTAAATTTTACTCGACGTTGCGCGCAGCGTCCGACGAGGCCGTGGCTGGCCGTCGAGCTAGCGCGCCGCTCCTGTACGCTTGCTGGCTGGAGTCGCGGCCGCGAGTACGACTGCGCGCTGCCTCTCTGCTCTTGATGCTCGAACTTCGCCACTTTTGCGGCTTCGCTTTGCCTTCGGTCACAGCCCACGGTTCGGATAGGGCTTGTACCCTGCAAAGGCCGCGCAGAGCACCGCTGGCGCATCCCCGAAAAAGAAAGGCGCAGAGGCAGCCCTCCCCGCCGGATCGCGCGGTGGCCGGATTGGTTCGGCCACCCCCGGCTTGCTCGGGCACCGGACGCTTTATATAGTCGGCGTAGGTCGAGTGTTGCGCAGGGAGTCAGGCAAGC
>JAEHJW020008380.1_pt1 | contig 29448 bp, 50 predicted proteins | sample 9271431 | NCBI WGS metagenome assembly JAEHJW02 | reverse complement strand
TCACGTCATCGGGAAGGCCGACATAGAGCTTTTTTTCTACGCCGAAGCTGTCGCGGTATGTGATTTCGACATCGCGGTGCGCTGGCCGAAACGTCTTGCTCACAAGTTCGCACATGATTTAGTAGGCCAAGAATGTCCCGCCAGATTTGTATCCCCCCGTTCCTCCGAGAGCGGGTGCGCCGCCGCCGGAGAGTCCTCCACCTCCACCAGCGGCTACGGTTTCAACCGAAAACACAATCATGTTGTCACCAGTCACATCCTTGAAAGCCGTGGAGATGGTCCAAGAAGAAAGTGAAGTATCAAACCCGATGTAATAACGGGTCGAGTAGGCTTTGCCGGTGAAGGTGACTGCCGCGTAGCTCGCCAGCAATCCTCCATTTCGATAGGCGCTCCAGTTCGAGCCAACTCCCCCAGGCCCATAGACTCGCACCGTAGCGTCCGCTCCAGCATCAATCGAATCGGCTGTCCCGTCATTGGTGATGTTCCGCACCAGGTTCGGGGAAGCATGGGCGGAGGCCAAAATTCCTGTGATGTTCGCTGAGGTGCCGTCCGCATCCCCGCTGATACTGACAGGAGCCTTGTTCGTGGCCTGCCCGATTTTCAGGTAGAGTTCCCGCGCCCATGCGTCGAAGGCTTTGTTTCCTGTAATCGGAGGCGGATTCAGGGGATTGGCGTTTACCGGAAGTGCCACTAGTGTGCCCCAGCCTCCGTTTCTAGGAAAGCGGAGATCCAAACCTGTTTAATTGGCTCCGTGGACTTCACTTCGTAGATGCGGTCGCGGTCGCTGCCCAGCCGATTCCAGATGGCTCGCTGCTTATATTCTCCCTGCTTGCCCATCGAAGCCGTTCTTTCGTTTGACCAGCTATGGCCGCCATCGCTTGACCATCGCAGCATCACTTTGGGATCGCTGCCTTGGCCGGTGGCAAGCCCGGTACCCGCTTCCATGTCCAACTGAAACCTGTGATGGAAAACCCGTCCTCCACCGTTCGATAGGTGCGGAGCCGTCCGCAACCTCGTAATGGCCGCTCCGTCGTCGGTATAGACCGAATCATCCATCTGATACAAATTCCCGTTTACATAATCGCCCACCAGATGCCGTGTCCCGTCAAAGGCGTGGCATTGCGGCCTGCTGCGCTGCATGGGATTCCCGTCTGTCGGAGTGTACGTCTCCTCATGCCACAAACCCGTTGCGGCATCAAAAACCCATGTGCGGTCTGCGGAAGGGAAGTTCAAGCAGTAGAATCCATGCCCGCGAAGCTCGTAGGTGTAGGACGTAGCCGCCGAGATGTCTCCGTACTGGCCGATGGCCCATTCCACGCCATGATTGGAGATGCGCTGAGAGACTTCGCCTTGCAGCCGCTTCACAATGGCGTTTCCACGGTCATTGACGGAAACGTAGAATACCGTGTTATCGAGCTTCTGGACCGTTCCAGCGATTCCCCCTTCCTCGATGGTGCGGCCCTGAATCCTCTGGAATGGGCTGTTCGCATCGCCGGAGTTCCAGAAAACCTCAACCGAGCGGTCGCCAATGAGAATCAGTTCCCGATGGTCCACAAGCAACGTTGCAAGATTGTCGGGATTGCCCTCTGCGGTGCCGAAATCGAGTCCATCCCAGCTTGTCGCATCCGAAAGCGCGGAAAACCAGAAGCGGCCCGTGCCTGGCTCGTTGACAAGGAGATACTGGTCCAGGAATTGCGCGACATTGGCTCCCGGTGGAAATTCCGGGTCAGTGATTTGCGCGAAAGTGTTTGTGGCAAACGTGAAGTGATAGCCTTTCGCTCCATCCACCAAAAGCAAATCAATCCCGTTGTCAGCCATTCCAACCGTACCTGAGCCGGTGGTCAGCGTGCCAAGCAGGGAAGGAGCCGATGGGGTTGTGACTTCATAGAATCCCGCCCCGGATACGCCGAAGGTTCTTCCCACAGAAGCCCAGAAAAGCCCTCTCCATGGGCCTGTACCTGCCATAGCGAGCTTGGTAAGTCCCGGACGGCTGATAAGCGAGGCAACTTCGCGTTCTTTTCCTGTACCCAATTCATCAATCTCAGGATAGAGATTGACCGTGCGCTGCGCGTCCACATTGACAGAGCGCAAGGTATACGAAGGCCCGATAAACGCGGGGAATTTAGCCATAGAGTTCCGTGTTTCTTGCTTCCAGCCAATCTTCCGTGCTCATCTCATCGGATGACTTTGGCATCCACGCATTGCAGCACCCCAAAGCTTCCACCGGCCCTTCCACCTTCTGACAATCTCCGGTTGAGTTTTCACCACCCATGTAGAACCGGCAGTTCTCGCAATGCGTGGGAGCGTTCCCGCCTTTCCCGCCAAGGCCATCCGAATCCGTGCCGTCAATGTAGCCCGCGACGTTCTTGGGCATCATCCCGCGCATGTCCGGACCCATGTGCTCGCCATGAACATAGAGGCCGCAGACCCCGGTTTTCGCCTTGACGGTTCCTTTGACAACCGTGCAGTGGTCGCGCACGAACATCATGCAAGCGCCGCAATGAGAGCCTTCCTGAGTGCCGATTTCTTCCTTCGGGAAGTACAGCACGACTTGCTTATCGAGTTTGGCGTTCATCTTGGGATGTAATCCCCCCGATTGATGTCAAAGATTTCGTTGTCTATGAGGAGTTCCGGGTCTCCGCGAACGTCCAGAGGTTTCTTGTTGAGCCGCTTGAGCGATGCTTTGCTGGTGACGGCAAGATTGATGACCGCTGCCGGAGGCTCTTTTCCGTACTCGGGCGCAAGCGCAATCGCCAGATTGCTTGTCAGCGCCTCTTTGTATCCAGGAGGCAGGCTCAATTCCGTTGTGGTGCCCGTGCTTGTCACCTGCTGAAGCATCTGTTCGAGGTAGAGAATCAGCGTGTAGGCCAAATCCGGTGTTACGTCGAACCAAACCTTGCCGGCGGGGAAAAGTTTCTCGTAGTAGATGCCCGAAGGGATTGTGGTCTGGTCCGAGCGATAGACTCGCGCCCATTGCTCGCGGGTGTAGACTGTCAATTCCCGCTCGATGGTGCCCAACCCTCCTCCGCTCAAGAATGCCTGTCCCTGCTTGATCCAGTTGGGGCGCGGCACATCGAAATCCGCCGAGCCGGGCTGAATCTCGAAGGGATTCTTGGCTGAAAGCGTGAAAGTGTTTCTCGCCAAAACGTAGAGATTGAGGTTTTCGGTGTTCCACTGGTCGGCCATATCGTTCAACGCTTCCAAGCAGTCGGTGAGTTCATCTGCCGGCAAGGATTCTCCCGGCGCGATGACTCCCAGCATCCTCAGCGCACGCTTGATGATGTCTTGCGCTGAAAAGTGGACTCGATAGATGTCATTTGCAGATGGAACGACTGGCATCAGGATTTCCCTTGGCTAGGCATCAGACTGTTTACGCGTCTCTCGCATCAGGCTGTGCACGATGGCCGGCTCCAAGTCATCCCCTGGCTGCTGGGAGATGAGCCCGAGAATCGCTCCGCTGACCGCATCCGAATGGAATTTGCAAAACCGGCTTCCTTTCTGCCGCTGGTTTTGACAGTGGGTCCATACTTCTTCGTGCTTCCCGGAATGGACAAGCGCAACGCAGGTCACTGGCTTGTTACCGTGAATGCGGCCGTCCCGAGTGAATGCGCAGTCTCGGTAGTGCCGATGCGCTTCACCACGAAGATTTCCAGGTTGTGCGGGCCGGGCAGAAAATCCATGCAATGCAGGGGCGTGTCGCAGACGCGATAGAAAGTCGAGCAGGTTGAATCCGTGCCGCAAGGAATCCAGTCAGCAAGCGCAGTCAATGTCTGGCTGAATAGCGAGCCGCCTATGTCTCCTGCAAAGGCGCAGCAGCCCATCGTCGGCAATTGGCTCGGCGGCGCTCCGCCACCGCCTCCGGCAGCCTTGAACGAAGCTAAAGACATCAGTATGGTGATCGCCGCTGAATTTGTGATGGATGCAGTTTGCGCCCCAGCGGGCGCTGCAATCCTGTCCTCCGTGTAGGAGGAGCCAGGCAGCGGCCCTAGCGTGTAGTTCGCTCCAGCCGTCCAGGTGTTGCCCGACGCGGATTGGTCTCCACCGGCCACATTGACATTGCCGGACGCTGCGGGAGAAAAGCTGGGGGAAGTCAGGCTCGTTCCCGTCCCAGAAGTGTTTACTGCTACCTCAAATGGAGAAACGGTATCCGCGCCGGAATACTGAAAGACGGCGATCCGGCGGAAGTCTATGCTCGCGGAGAACGTCACTGTAACAACGTTCGAGGCGTTTCCAGCGATGTTCTTTGCGAACCACAGATCGCTTCGCCCGGCGTTTACATCGCTCGCCAGCGCGCCGGTACATTGCGAATACGTGTTTCCTGCGGTGTCAGTGATGCCGGTGACGGTAACGGTTGTCCCGGCCCACGCGATATAAACTACCAGAAGATTGCCCGCGGTGTGGCTCGTTGCCGGGGCGGCGATGGTGGCGGCGGCAGCATTGTCGCCGAGACTGGCCGAGTTTACCCGGGCGATGGCTCCGTGCGCAGGCGTCGCCGCCAGCAGGAAGAGCAACAGAAGCAATCGTTTTATGCGCTTCTTCATTTCTGCACATAACTCCCGACGCCCGAAATCTGACCCGTGCCCGATTGCAGCAGGCACACGTTGTCGGCTGCCGTGGCTGTCTTAGCGAACCAGTAACCTGTCGCATTCTGCACGAAGCCCTGATTCGCGGCCCAGTTTTGTCCCGTGGCCGCCGTCGCGCCGCCCATCATTCCCGCAATCCCCGTCGCGCATACTGTTCCGGTCCCCTCGACCAGCGCCACGTTCTGCGCCGTTGCCGTCACGTAGAACATGTTGCAGAGATACGTCTGCTTCGAAGCTGTTCCCGCGATGATCTGAGCGCTCGCCGTCTGCGAGATCGTGAATGACGTACGAGTGAGCGCGGCATCCTGGCAAGGGTCCACGACCGCCGTGTTTGTGCCATCCGACCGTTTCGTCGGGAAGGGCGTATTATCGCTCGCTACCGTGACACGCGGCGAGCCAGTGCCCGTCACGCCGTTGCCCATGAGCGGCGTCGCCGCATTGATCTGCGATACGTTCACGCTTTGATTCGCCGGGAGAGCAACGGAATCCGGAGTCACTAGCAATTTAGTCATGCTGGCCGCGCCCTGCACCGTAATCACGTCTGTGCTCGGGGTGCCTGCGGTGCCAAGTGCGGGCTGCTTGGCGGCGGTGGAGGCGCCCGCTGGGAGGGGAAGGGAAGCGGCGCTTACGGCCATCGTGCCGGTACCAGCGTTTGCAGTCACCGTCCCGCTTACGGGCTGAGTGACGGCGCTGCCATCTACCTTGACCGCGGTCGCATTGGCTCCGGTATTCGCCAGCGACACTTGCACCGGATTCGTGGCCGTTCCGCCAGCAACCGCACCGCCAGAAGCCGGAAGCGCAATGCCACGCATGGTCATCGTCTGCACACCAGCGCCAGTGTCGTAGTCTGCGGTGATTTCGGTGTTGACCTTGGTGTTGAGCGCCGCGAGGGTTGTCTCTGTGGATGCCCCGGTCGGCAGCGGCAGGGAAGCGGCCGTAATCGCCGTTGTGGGTGCCGTATCCACGACTACATGCAGATTGGAGCCTGTAGCCTGTACGACCGTAGCATTCAGCAGGGAAGCGGTCGGCTGGCTCACTACAGGGTCGCCAAACGTCGCTGTGCCATCCGCATTGGAGAGCGGCACCTGCCCTGATGTGCCAATGTTCGTGGAAGGAATCAGCAGTCGGTCAGAAACCTGCCAAATGTGCCAGCGGCCCGCAGTCGAATCGAAAGCTACATCGCCGTTGGCCGATGTGGTTGCGCTAGCCCCTACTCGCAGCTTGAACAGCGTCACGCCGGAGAAGTCCCAGGTATTCCCGCTGGCTGAAAATGTTCCAAGATTGCTGTTTGCCGAAGCGGTAAGGGCGCTGAATGCTGTAGAGGCAGTCGAACTCGCAGTCAGCGTGAAAGTCGTTCCCGAGAAGGTGCAACTCATGTTCGTGGAGCAGTTGAATTGCAGCAATCCAGCCGGCCGCGTGGCAAGAATGGTGCCGCCATTCGCCACCTGAATGATGATTCCGCTTTGTGGCGGGTCCGCGAAGCCCATTGCCGCTCGCACAGCGCGGATTTGGTAGTCCTCGGGCGGAGCGGCTTTGACAGCAATCGCAGCAAGTAACAGAAGAATGGCAACGCCCCAGGCGATAACCCACCATTGCCTTTTGTGCTGGCAGAAAATCGGCGGGGCAGCAATCGGAGGAGGAGCTGGCGTATCTCTGTGCCACTTCATCCGGTAGTTGGCGCGGGATTCCTGCTGCTCGAAGCTTTCCTCGGGATGCTGTCTCTGTACTTCCGCCAAGACATCCTCAAAGCTGCGCTGAGAAAACTTGCTCATCCTACAATCTCCTCAACTTCCATCGTCATGCTTCCGCTGTCCGCCTCCAGATACCCGGCGACTTCTCCCACATCAAACAATGCGCCGCTGGCTTTGGTGAAAGTATGCGATTCGGCGGGATACTTCTCGTTCCGGTTTCCGCCTGAGGCCACGTCGCTGTAGTAGTAGAGCGCCTGAGTCTCGGAGGTGCGCTGGCGAACGCGAATCTCCCGGCATTGCGTCGAGGCTGTAATCGCCTCACGATTGCCTACCGCATCAATCGTAACTGGAGCCGCTGGGCGAGAAGATGCCATTGATGGATTCCTTTACTTGGCTGGCTTTTTCTTCGGTGCCGCTGGAACTTCCGGTGCTGAGCTCGGGGATTCAGACCATCCGAGTCCTAACGCCTTGCGTTCTTCCTCGGACTTAACAAGCTTCGATTCCTCCCCCCTGTAGAGCCATTTCGGGTACTCGGCTTTCATCCTTTGCCTCCTTATGCCAAAACCAGATTTGTGTGCCTTCCGCGCATTTCACGCCGGGAAGAAGTTCTTGGGCCGCCTTGCGCACAGCCTCAAAATTCCAATCGTGTCCGCAGAGCAACCCACCTGGAGCCAAATGCTGTTTCCATGCGGCGATGTCGCGCTTGACCGATTCGTAGGAATGGTCGCCATCAATAAAAATCATGTCAGGTTTCAAGTGCCCATTCAGAGATTGGCTGGACGCAGCGGCAGCATGGTCAAAGAATGTGGGGACTACTTTTCCTGTCGTGATGTGGTCATCTAGATTTTTACAAAACCTCTTCCAGAGGGACTTTCTTTGCTCATCGCTGAGATTCACATCTCGCGGGCCTTTCCAGTCGTCCACCGCTATGACAAATCCCTCCGTGTTGTCAGCCATCGCGCGTGTTGATCGGCCCAAGTAAGAGCCAATCTCCACGATGGCCTTATGCTGGCTCGCTTGCTCGGCCAGCCACGCCAATTCCTCAGCGTTCATCCAGCCTTCGATAGCCCATGCCTTGTCGAGTTTCCATTTCTGGGCCTGTCCGCCGGGAAGGTGGAGAAGGTGCTGGTGGTAGTTGCCGGAATAGCTTTTTGTTCCGACATGCTCGAAGTCCACGTTCGGATAGACCCAGCAAGTGCCTCCCAGATCGCGCCACTTCTGGCAGAATGCGTAATCCTCCGTGGTGAATCGGTTGTTGTTGATGCCCAGGCTGAAAAAGTCGTACACGTCTTTCAAGTTTCTGCCTTCATTCAGCACTTGAACCACGCTATCGGCATAACGCAACTCGGGACGTTTCTCCGCAATGAGTTCCAGCACCGACCGCTTGATACGCATGAAGCCTGTGGGCAGAAGTTCCGCTTCGATGAGCCCGTTTCGGCCCAGTGGGGTTCCATCCTCCGCAGTGCGGAGCTTTACCGGCCATCCTGAAGCGTCACGCTTGAGCGGATAGATGCCTGCTACGATAGGCTCTGAAAATTCCATCATTTTGAGCACTGCTTGAGCGTCAAAGCCTACGTCGGAGTCAATGAAAAACAGGTCTGTGGCCTGTTTGTCGGCCAGAAACATTGCGGAAAGCGTATTGCGGGCCATGGGAAGGTAAGGACAGTTCGAGATGAAGAAAACGTCATGCTCAATGCCCTTGAGCGTCAAGATTCGCTCTGTGGCGAGCAAGCTCATCACGCATTGCGTGTGAATCTTGCCGTCCAGCGCTGGAATGCCGAAAATCACTCGCATAAAGTTAGGCAGGGGCGGTTTTGGCCGCCCCTGCCCATGTCTCCGGCTTAAACCACAAGCCCCAGGTTGATGAGTTTCGTGCGCAAGTCGTTCGCAAGCGCCTGCGTGGTGGTTGCATCTGTTCCCGCAGCCGCAATGCTCGCCTGCACAATCGGGGTTTTGCCGTAGAAGCCGATTTTCTCGGTTGCCGACAGCCCCAAAACAGTCCCATCCGGGGCGCCGTCACCTACGTATTGAACGGCCATTTGAGTGTTCCTCCAGTTTCCCCGATGGGATTAACCATCGGCATGGATTCGGACCGCCAGTTCGGGCCGAATCGTTTTGTACCCGTACAACACGTCAATTCTGGCGGGTACGGTGTCGTTGGTGATGTCGTACTGCCGGGCGATGCGCATGGAAATGCCGTCCATGACTTGACGGGCTCCCCATGCGCCGTACTTGGAAACATCTTCCAAGTCGGCAGTGACGAACGTGAACGCATCGCGCTGGAAGGCGATGGTCTGATCCAGCAGTTCGCTTGCGCCCGCACCAATCTTGACGATGGCCGCATTGTCCGCCGGTGAGCCGGAAACATTCTGCGTGGCTCCCGTGATGACAATGGACGGTGAAATCGCCAGAGAAGTGGCGCTTGCGCCGGAGTCTGCCGTAATCACGAATTGCTGGAGCTCTCCGCTATCCGCCTTGGTTTCCGGGTGAACGCGGTTTACACCAGCAATCGTGATGACATCGCCTTTGAGGAAGGTGGTCGAACCAGTGTCCACCGTCATCGCTGCGCCGGTCTGACTGGCGCCATTGATGAGGTAGCCCGTGGTTTTTGCGGCTGTGCCGGTCGTGTGATTCGCCAACTGGCTGGAAGCCATGATGTCGAAATCAGCGATGTTACCCAGCACGCCGCCGGTGAACTGCTTCGACAACTGTCCTTGTGGGTTGAACAGTCCCTTGGTAGCGACAAGGAACTTGTTCACATGCTTGTTTTTGAGAATCGCCGTGCGGTCATTGGTAGGAGCAAGCTCATTGTTGAGCTTCTCCTGCGCTGTGGTGAGGTGAACGAAATCGAAGGCAGCCGCATCCCCATCCACAAGGTTATAGACATCCTTGTACATGGAGATTGCGTCGGCTTCGACTTGCGCCGCCAGCACCGACATGGCCGGACGGAGATAGCGTTCCGCGAACTGGTCAATCGTCAGGGTCAAATCCTGAGATGTGAACTTGAAGTCCACGCCTTTCTGCGTGGAAACTGTCAAGGTCTGGCTCGTCTCGGTAATGTCCTGAACATTGATGGCCGCTCCGGTACGCACGGTGAATCGGTTCGGGTTGCGAATCGCCAGGCTGGGGCCGATTTTGCCGCTCATACTTGCGCCGGAGTTGGCGAATCGGCTGTCATACTGGCGATTGATGGCCCGAATGAACGTGAACGACTGATGCAGCACCCGCAAAGCCTCGCGGGTGATGATCGTCGGTGAAAGAAGGGTTTGAGACATCTAGTGGACGCCTCCTAGCGTCCGCGCAGCTTGGCCTCCCGCGCCTTGGCCCACTCCTCTGCGCTCATCTTCTCGGCGTCCGCTGGATTGTCAGGGTCGAGTGCGGTTCCGCCGGAAGGCTTCCGTATCGGAGTGAGCGGTTTGGGGGCCTTGGGATGGGGCGGAGGGGATTCCTCGCCTTTGTCAGTCTGCGCGAGACGTGCTTCGATGCGGCCCAAGGCAATTACCGCACGGGTGGGATGGAGTTGCGAAAGCCCCTCAACTTCCTCGGGATGTTTCCCGAGATAGTAGAGAAGCTCCGGCCCCATCTCGCTCTGCTGAATCGCGTGAGCGATTGCGGGCGTTGCCGGGCCTTTCGTGGACTGAAGCGTTTCCACCGCCGATGCGGTTACGTCCCTGTAATCGGCGTGAGCCTCTTGAGCTTCGGCTTCGCTTTCCCCCCATTCCGCGGCAAGGCTTTCCTGCTCGGAACGCTGGGTATAGGCTTGCTCAAGCTCTTTCTTGGCTTGCTCGATGCGGGCATTGGCGCGGCGTTCGGATTCCTCCATCAGCCACGCTTCGCGGGCATCGAGATACGCTTCGGTCGTGTCAAAATCAGCGGGATTGGGTTTCGTCTTTGGCTTCTCAACGGCTGGCTTTTCAGGCTCCCCGGCCTTTGCTCGCCAGAATTGCACTTCGGCCTCGGCGCGACTGCGAGCCTCTGCTAGAAACCGAGCTTCGGCCTCGGCAAGCCTGCGAGCCTTCGTCAGCTCGTTAATCCGCTGCTGGACGCCGCCACGTTGACGGGCCTCCTCCGCTGACTGATCGATTTGCGTCTCGCTGGTTTCCGCAGCGGCCGATTCTGCGGTCTGTTCCGTCTCTTCCGCTTTCGCGGCGGACTCGGCTTGCTCTTGCTGGACTTCTACATCTTCTGGCATCGTTTTCCTCCGATGGATTTAGTCCCGGCGTTTACGCTCGCCGGTGAGCGTCCTGCAAACCCGAAATGGCGCAACACCCTGCGCCAAAATGGAGGCCGAAAGCTCCGGTCTCCGTAAATCCTTCTTGCCAAGCTCCCGATTTCTCCCGTGAGGCAGAAGCGGTCACACGTCCACATCGCAGCCATTAGCGCAACGGCTGCTTGTCGGTCGGCTTGGATTTTCACTGGGGAATTGCTACATCGCTTGCGCGCCAGCTACGGCTTGTCGGCCAAGTTCGGGCGTATTCGGCTGAATCGCCTTGGTCAGTAGCGCAACTTCCGCTTGCAGCATCGCAATCGCTTCGCGGGTGTCCTTGTCCGCCACGCTCTTTGCCATGTCTGCCTGAACCTTCATGTGGGCGATGCGCTCATTGCTCTCAAGTTCGGCCTGTTTGGTCTCGATGTACTGATTCTTCGCGTTGAGTTCCTTCGTCATCGCTTCCACCATCTGCGAAAGCTGCGCGATTTTCTGCGCTGCGGCTGGAGGAACCTTTTCTTGCTCTGCCTGGTCCTGCAACTGGGGCGGCAGCATTTTCTTGAATCGCTCAGCCATTTCTTGCGAGTACGGCATGTCCAGCATCTTCGCAATCAGGTCAGGAGCAACCTGCATGACCATCGGCACCTTGGAGGCAAGCTGCGTCCAGAATTGAGCGCCTTCCTGCCGGCGCGTCTGGAAACTTGGCCCAGCGGTGCAAACCACGTCGTACTTTCCTACCGTAAGGTCGTATTTCTTCTGCTCCTTGCCTTCCATGAAGTACTGGTTGATTTTGACCACCTTCTGAGACTCATCTTCGCCCACAATCCGAATCGCTCGCGGAGTGTCGTAGAAGTGCGGAATGAGATTCACCAGCATCCGGCAACTGTGGGAAATGGAAATCAGCAGATTGTCCTGAAAGTGGAAGTTGGCTGTCTCGGTTTGCTGCTGCCGAGCAAGAATGCCGCGTCCGCTGGTTTCGTTCGACCGCGCTCCCAAAGCAGCATCGTAAATCCCAGTTAGAGCTTTCAGGTCATCGGAAGCCATTGCTCGCGCTTCCGTCATGGCCGGAATGCTCATGTTCGGCGGCAAGCGAGAGGGCAGGGGAGCGGGCTTGCCGTCTACAGTGGTGGGATTGACGCGAAGAATCTTCTTGCGGTTGAGGTCGCTCCACTCATCTTCGTGGCCTTCCTCCTGGCCTTCGTACATGACTACAGGGCCCTTGGAAGAATCCACAGCCTCAGTCTGCGCCGAAAGCATGAGGTTGTATTGCCGCTGGGCGTCGTAGAGGTCGCGAACGATGCCTTTCAGCCGCAACTTGCCGTTAACAGTGAGTTCTTGGCCTGTCACCTTGACAATCGGCACAGAATCAATCGGCCAGACCGTTTCCTCAAGCAGTTCTATTGCATTGAGCTTGTAGCGTTCCAAGACGCAAATGCGAGTCTCACGCTCGATGGGGTCTCCATTCTCATCCTTGGCGATAAACGCTTCTTCGCCTTCGGCTAGTTGGCTTTTGAGCTTGGCAGAGCCATCTACCAGCTTCACCAGCGTGTCAGGCTCGTACCGCTTGCGCGAATACTCCACAACGCGCACTTGGTTGTCACGAATCCACTCTCGCGCGTCACCGATGCTTGACCACTCCTCCATTGTGGGCGGTTTCCCGGCGTTCGGATATTCCTCGGCAAACTCCTCCCGCGTCATGTCGGTAAAGACGAATCCATATTCTGCGTCAGAGCCATCGGGGAGTGTGTGCGGGCCGATATAGACTTGGAAGGGATTCTCGAAGCGGCGCAGGCGAAGCTCTTGCTCGAAACTCAGTGGGTCGGTATAGACAGCCTCATGCCCGAAGTAGCCGAATCCGGCGGCAACGGCGTAAAACTCTGCGGTGTCATAGGCCAGCGTTCCATGAGAGTTGTACTCGATGTTGCGAATGATGCCTTGAATCACTTCTGCCGTGTCTGGATCGGCGCTGTCATCCACCGCTGCAACTTTCGCACTTACCCGATTCTGTTTCTGCGCGTTCGAGATGTGCAACACAAACTGATTGAGCCGATTGACTACCAGGGCGGGGCGTTCGTCTCTTGCGCGTTCGCGGAGGGCAATATCCGTCCATTGCTTGCCGTCCAGAAATTCAAGGTCATTGAGCGCCTTCTGGCGGATTTCGGATTCGCGGTCCACGCAATCCTGGAACCGCTTCTTCGCCTCAGTGATGATTTGTTCTTCGCGCTTGTTCACCGCATCCATCCAAGTGACGCTTCGCCGGGAGCGACCTCAACCATCGGCAACGGTTTGGATGGTCTCGGCTTCTGGAACTCCTGAATCGCTACGGCCAAGGTTCGGAAGGCGTCTGCATCGTGTGAGGCCCAGTCATGCAGAGGCTCACGCCTGAACGTGCCCAGCTTTTCTTCCTGCACGTAGCGGTAATGCCGAAGCGATTGCAAACCATCCGAGCACTTGTCGCGGTCAAACCAGCAGCGGGAGAATAAAGCTCGCACAGCAGCAATCCCATCTGCCACGCTCAGCTTCTTGGCGATGCGCACCCGCTCGGCGCCGAAGAACTCCTGTAACTGCTCCTGAATCGAGCGCCCGCTTCCCAGTTCGTGCGCTGCGCCATCATGCGGAAGCCAATGAGTCCCGTAGGCATAGGGCTTGGACTGAAGCTCTCGGATATAGAAATGGAGTCCTTGCAGGCAGCCGCTCAGATGGTCAATGACGTGGAAGGCGAAGGGAAGCGACTGGGCGAACCAGATGCTCGTATTGTCTCCGAAGCCCAAGTCCCAAAACGTATAGACAGGATGGCGGGGATCATACGGCACCGCTGCGATTCGGCCATCTTTCTCAGCAGCCGCAAGCTCGCTGCGATAGATGGCTCCTTCCACCGCTTGCCGGCAATGGCCTCCGTACACATGGTCAAACTCGGCTGAGTCACGCTGCCGCAAATCCTCCATCTCATGCTTGAGCACATCCGGCAGCCACGGATTATCCTCATAGCCGATGCGAACAATCTTGGCGCTTGATGGGGGATGGCTCACGAATCGCTGGTAGGTTTCGTCTGTCTCAAGCTCGGGGTTGAAGGAAATCCAGATTTCGCTGTTATCTTTGCGGATGGTGGGAATCAGCACGTTCCACGAATGCTTCGAGACTGTCTGCGCTTCTTCGACCCACGCAATGTCGCAGGCTTCGTAGGACTTGATGTTGCCGACATTCTGCCGAATGCCCGCGAAGATGAATTGCGTGCCGTTCTTGCCGAGGATCGTAGCCTTTTGAACCTCATAGAATGGCTCAAGGCCAAGCTCCTTGATTTGGTCCGCGAGCAGCTTGTGAACCGAATCCCCGATGGAACGCTGCGTCTCTCTTGCGCAAAGCACGCGAATGGGCTTCTGAACGCCGCGAATCAACAGAGCCCGCGCAAAGCCCCAGGACTTTGATCCGCCGCGACCGCCGTAGGCGACTTTGTAGCGTGCTGGCTCAAACAGAAAGCCCAGCTTCTCAGGGAATGCAGCCTCAATCTTGCTTGCTGCTGTCGCCATCCGCCTTTACCAGCTTGACCGTGATTTCCAATGGTCCGCCATTGCTGCCGGTCACAGCTACCTCGGATTTGTCCTTGACCTTGCCGTAGGCTCTGTCTGCAAGCACGCTGAATCCGTAGGCGTTGAAGCCCTTAGGGATATTCGGGAGTTTACCGGGTGATTGCTCAAACAGAATGCGGGCCGCTACTGATGCCAAGTCCACACCAGGCTTTCCACCCGGATTGCCTGACTGACCCTTCTTGAATCGCGGGCCAAACTTATTGCCCTTCTGAAAGGGGCGTCCACGGGGCTTACGCTTGGGTTTAAGCGTTATCGCTGCTTTCCGTTCCTCGATGAATTGGGCGGTTTTACGCATTAACTCTGACACGCTTGGCTGCTCGCCGTGCAAGACGCCGCTTCACTCTGGCCACGCGCCGTTCTTTATTCAGAATCCAATTATCGCGGTGCTTCCCGCTCGGTTTGCGATTATTGCGGCCCCTTACAGACCGCATTTTAGGACCGCCGTTGTGCGCCATGTTACGTGGGCAGCGGCATGTGTCTGCCGCCGGGGATGAATTGCCAGCTTGCTGGAATGCCGCGCCGGAAATCAGAAACGACTTGCCAGCCGCGCACCTCTCCGTGAGGGCGGGAAATGTGAATAGCCTCAAGGCGAGCTAATCGTTCGGCTTTCTTCTGTGACCAGGATTTTTTAGGCTGTTGTTTGGGGATAGGGGTATCGACTCGCGCCAAGGCCAGCCCATGATTGCCGCGGGCCACCGGAACTGCAAGATGGTTGCAGGGGCGGACATCGAATCAGCCGAACAGGCTTGTCAAGAGCACAGCCGACCGATTCGTTTACCCGCTCCCTGCGTCAAAACACACATATCTTATGGGAGCATGACTGTCAAGAGAAAAGGGAATCTATATTCGCTTCACCTTCGCTGACTGCTGTGGTAGGCTCGGACAGATGTCATTGGCCTCCGAGTATCGCTCAGAATATCTAGCTTACTGTAATGCCAGATTGCGCTGCAACTCTGCCAGCGATGCATCCTACAAGCACTACGGTGGTAGGGGAATCCAGTTTCGGTTCCGAGACTTCAGGGAATTCCTCCAGTGCCTTGGACGAAGGCCAAAAGGTTATGTCCTCGACCGATCAGATAACGATGGTCACTATGAGGCGAACAATGTCCGCTGGGTCACGCCATCCGTCTCAGTCTCAAATAAAAGAAAACATCTCCCAAGAAAGGTGTACACGAAGCCCACAGCAGAGCGGCGGATGGAGATTGAGGAACGACGCCGATGGACAACACGACTTCGTGACGAGGCCAAGAAACGTGCCGAATCCGCCCGCCAGAATCGTGGTCCACGACGCAGCAAATTCGCCCTAAAGTGGGCTGCAAGCATTAAGGAACTGGGCTTGCTGTAACAACTCGGTTTGTGTCTTTTTCACAACATGGGAGTAGGGCAAGAATCGTGCCAATCCAGAGGATTGTTGCTGGATTTATTTTGGGCTGTGCAGAAGATTTTTCTTGACGCGCATTCGCTGGCTTGCTATGCTGCGCCCATGTTCAGCAAAGAAGAAGTCCTCAGCAGGCTCCGCAAGGCCAAGAAGAGCGCAGGAACGCAGCAGGCGCTCGCGGATCAGATGGGCGTCAGTCAGGTGTACCTCTCCGACGTTCTCAATGGGCGCCGCGAGCCAGGGCCAGCCATCCTCGCGTTTCTGAATCTCAAAGCCGAAACCGTTTTCAAAGAGGACGGCAAGGCCCGAGCCGAGAAATCCAAGGAGAATCAGCTGTGAGCGACCCGATTCTCGATGCTGCCAAGGAGTCAATCGAGGATTACGAAGCGCGGCTGGCGAAGATGCCCGACCATGAGTTGCTCTCTGGCGTGATGGCCTATGTCGAGCATCGCAAGCTGGACGTTCCGCTGCTGCTGGTGTGGCTGGGAGTGCTGGCCTTCTGCCTCGGCTTCTATGCCGCTCTGTTCAGCATCGGCTGGAAACTCTACCTGCTGCTGCGCGTGGCTGTGGGAGGGTGAGATGTGCTCTCACTGTGGCTGGGACGAAGCGATGGATGAACCTTACACCGACGGGCCGAAAGCCGATGTCCCTACGCAGCCAGCAGGACTGCGGGGTGGGTCTCCAACGCGGCGAGTAGGCCCACCCATCAACCGCGAAGCCAAGCATCGCTTCTGGCGCTCACATGGGCCGCAGCCGCAGAGATTGAGTCATGGGCTATTGGGCTTTCTCGGCTTCGTGCTTCTGACCGCCGCAATGACGGCGCTGATTCTGCTGCTGCTTTCGGCAGCATGAGGGGTTTCGGGATGAAGTGGCAACAGCAAGCCGATTGCATGGGCTTAAAAAGATACACGGCGGGAGCCTTGAACGTGTTGCTCGCTGACACCGAGACGGAATAATACAAGGCAACGGGCCGCTGGCACATAAGCATTTCGCATCCGCTTCGCTATCCGAAGTGGGATGAAATCACGGATGCACGATACTCGCTCATACCGGATGAGGTAACGATGATGATGTATCTGCCGCCGAAAAGCGAGTACGTGAACATTCACAGGAACTGTTTTCATCTGCACGAATCGAAGGAGAAATTCTAGTGGTGCCTGACCCATTTGACAGCGAAATCGAACTCGCTGAGGAGCGCCGCTCGCTGAAAGTGAAGTGCGCGTGGCATCCCAAGTTTTTCGGCTCGGAATTGACCATGCGCGAAGCGACTCCGGGCTACGAGAAGGATGGCGTATCGCATGGAATCTGCGGCGAGTGCCGCGAGCGAATCCGAAAAGAGAGTGGGGTCTGAGATGTCCGTCAATCGCGTCATCCTCGTAGGCCGTCTGGGGCGTGAGCCTGAAACTCGTTACACATCCGAGGGCACGGCTGTCTGCAATTTCAGCTTGGCTACAGACGAGAGCTACAAAGACAAGTCGGGCGAGAAGCAGAAGAAAACCGAATGGCACAAGCTCGTAGCGTGGGGAAAGCTGGCAGAAATAGTCCAGCAATACCTCACCAAAGGCTCGCTGGTTTACATCGAGGGCAAGCTGCAAACCCGGAAGTGGGAGAAGGACGGGCAGGAGCGGCAGAGCACGGAGATTGTCTGCCAGTCCATGAAGATGCTGGGCGGCGGCAAGCGCGAGGAATCCAAGGGCGAGAAGCCGGAGCCGAGTGAAGCGCCGGAGATTGACGATTCGTCTATTCCATTTTGAGATGAACATGAAACTGTGCAAGTGGTGTCACAAAAGATTAAAAATCTCTGAATTCTATTCTCACCCGATGATGAAAGAGAGGAGATTGAATAAGTGCATTTCTTGTTGCAAGGCTTACGCCCATCGCAGGTACGGCGACAAGATAGAAATGATAAGGAAGTACGATAGGGAACGTGCGCTCTGCCCCGAAAGGAAGAAGAAGTGCCTAGATTACCAGCGAATTCGACGCAAACGGTATCCCGAGAAGGACAAGGCGCGTCGCATTTTCCACTACAACAAAAGGATGGGAAGAATAGTGAGGCTTCCTTGTAGGGATTGTGGTGACAAACAATCAGAAGCCCACCATCCAGATTATTCCAAGCCACTAGAAGTCATTTGGCTTTGTAGCTTTCATCATAGAAAAGAAGAAGGCAGGTTGCACGGTCAAATGAAGGGGGACAAATGAGCACACAGGCCGTTGAAATCGTAACCACGGAACTCCAATCGCAGCTTGCGCATCTTCGCGCCAGCGTGGAAGCCCTGGTAGTCGCTGACCAGCAAGGCTACGTCTTGGCTTGCGAGCTGGTGAAGCAGGGCCGGGGGTACATCAAGAGCGTCGGCTTTCGGCTGGACCCGGGCATCGAATCCGCCCGCAAACATCTGGAGTTTCTGCGGGGAGAGAAAGAGAAGTACGTCTCGCCAGCCAAAGAGATTGTGTCCATCGCGGAAGTGAAAGCGGAAATCTGGAAATCCGAAGAACGCCGCAAGGCGGCTGCCGAGCAAGAGAGAATCAACGCTCAGCGTAGAGCCGAGGCCGCACAGAAAGCGGAACTGGAACGCAAGCAGGCGGAAGCCGAAGCGAAGCTGGAACGTGAGCGGCGTGAAGCCGAACTTGCCGCCGCTCGCAAAGCTGGAGAAATCGGCAAGCGGGAAGAAGCGCGGCTGGCAAAGCAGGCAGCGGCAGACGAGGCGGCTGCAAAGGAGCTCGCTGCAAAGCAGGCAGCCGAGCTTGCAGCCAATGTGCAGGAAGTCACCGTCAAGCCTTCGGTGCCGACTGTGGCTGGAATCCGGGCCAGAGTGAATTATCGCTTTGAGGTGCTGGAACCAAGTGCCGTCAACCGTGCGTTTCTCAAGCCTGATGAGGTTGCCATCGGGCAAAGAGTCCGCGCAGACAAAGACCCGGAAAAGTCTATGCGCGAGATCGGCGGAATCCGAGTCTGGCAGGAGGACTCCATATGAAAGCGAATGCCAAACGGAACTCTCCCAAGAGAGGGGCTGGTATGCCAAAACGCGCCCGGCGTGGCGGACGACGCGCCGTGCCAGCCCCAAAAACTAGCGCCATCGTCCATGTTGCCGCGCCCCCCGAGCGTCCCTGGGAATTGAGCGGCGAAGAAATCACCATCCTGAAAAACAGCATCGCCAAGGGAGCGTCTGACACCGAACTGCAATTCTGCCTCACTGTGGCTCGCCGGTATCGCCTTGACCCTTTCAGGCGCCAGATTTGGTTTGTGCGGCGCTGGGACAGTTCCGCAGACAACGGTCATGGTGGAAGCGGGGCCTATGTGTGGACGCCGCAAGTCGGAATCCACGGCCTGCTGCACATCGCCGGTCGTGACCATGCAGACTTCGGCTCAGTTTCACTTCCCGAGTACGGGCCGATGCTGGATGTTTCCTACACCTCTAAAGATGGAAAGGTGAAAACGTTCAAGGCTCCTGAATGGGCCAAGGTCAAAGTCTGGAAAAAGGGAGTTGCCGAACCTACGGAAGCACAGGCTTGGTGGTCAGAGTATTGCCCTGCTGATCTGAGCAAGGCCCCCTTCTGGCAAAAGATGCCGCGTCGAATGATTGGGAAGTGCGCCATCGCGCTGGGAATCAATGAAGCCTACCCGGACTTGGGCGGACTGCACATCCCCGAACAATGCGAACGGATAGACGAGGATTACACGCCGAGCGGCAGGGTTATCGCAGAGCCAGAGGAGAGAGGCTCGGTCGAAGCCGCTCAAGCCGTCGCTCAGCGCAAGATTGCCGAGTACGAGGAGCGGCAGAAGGCCAAGGCAGAAACGCCTCAGCCCCCCGTATCAGAAGGCGGCGTTGTGCCGGCCCTGTTCTACACCTGGAGCGATGAATCGCAGACCGCCCGCGTGGACGGCGATAAGGCGCTGCTGAAACAACACCGTGAGTTGCTCAAGAGCTACTGGAACGGAGGAGAAAAAGCCATCATCGTGAACGCGGACCAGCTCGAGGTGCTGAAAATCAAGTTCGAGGAAGCGGGTATCGCGTTTCGCCCGCTGAAAGCCGCGTAGCCGATGGCGTTGCCAGATAAAAAAGAGGACTTGGAAGCGATGGGCTATGTTTTTGACAATGAGGCTCACTGTCGCGGATGCGGGGCTTACATCGAATGGTGGATTACGCCTCGGGGCAAAAAGATGCCCATGTCCGTGAAGGAAGTGCGCGAGCGCGAAAGCCCGATTGCTTCCATCAAAGAGATTCTTCGCATCCCGCATTGGACGGACTGTCCAAACGCTGGGGATTTCAGGAAGGGCCGTTAGGAGCCTATCAGGGATGGCCTCAGAACGCGTTCTACCGCTGCTGGAAGGGCTGGGCGCACAAGCCGCGCCTGCCATACGGGAAAGTCCCTGCCCTGTCTGTGAAGCACCCGTATTGCCGAAGCGGGAGCACGGCCGCTTCTGCTCCGATGCGTGTAGGGCGATTGCTTGGAAGCGGGAGCATCCGAGTGGCCGCCAACTGAAGCTTGTTGGAATGGCAAAGGCGGAAGGGTCGCACCACGAGGCTGTGCTGCTGGCCCGCTTCGTGGCTCAGTTACACGCCGGGAAGTACGGGCAAGTCACCATCGAGGACGTGTACCGCTATGTCAGCCCAAAGGCTCTTGGCGCTGCCGCTGGCGCGGTATTTTTGGAAGGCTTTGAGCGCATCGGGTTCTGTCAGTCTCAGCGTGCCGAGAGCCGATGCAGGATTATCAGCAGGTGGAGAAATACATGGAGGGAAAATGGGAAACCCGAATAAGGGAGTCTACAGAAAATTCGAGGTGAGACGCACCGACGGCCGCGACGCTCCAGGGGAAAAACACGATGGGTGTTCTTACTTCGTATTGGACTTGGTGCATGACAAGCACGCCATCCCTGCACTAAAGGCATACGCCAAATCTTGCCGCAGAGAATTTCCAGCATTAGCAAAAGACCTCAACTGGGCACTTAGCACGCAGCATGTAGGAGCGGCGGTGAAGCTAAAAATTGACCATGACGTGAATAATCACCATGCCTGACGTCAAAGCAGCCTTGGAACATTGCCGCTGGCTCATCTCCAAAGGGCGCGGAGAGGAGAAAGCGGTGCTCTATCTCCCTCGTGTCGAGGCTCAGCGGCGGCGCGTCAATCAAGAGCAGCGGCGGAGGGTGGTATTCGTCTGCGACCCGATTACCTATGGAGAGTGGCACGCACAGCGCGACCGCTGGATTGAGCTCTGCGGCGGAAACCCAACTTTGGCCTATCCGCTCATGTGCAAGGTACTGGCCGCAATCAGCGATGAAGCCATTCGGGGAATGCTGGAGGAGGGCCTATCAGAATCCGGCCCGCCGCGAGCCATCATCCCGCCGCTGGAACGAGCGAAGGTGGAGGGAAAAAGGTAACTAGTGGACGAGCACATCATTCGCGGTCGGCCTGACTTTCTTGAGCCAGATTTCGGAGTTACACACTTAGCGAAAGTGCCACGCTACGTCTATGCGACATGCCGCAATGCGATGCTCGTGCACAAGGTGGCAAGAGTTGAGGCCCACTGGTATGAAGCGCGTTATGACCATCTCCTACGCTTAGATAATCCGAAGTTGGTAGCGAAATCGGTGTGCGGCCAAATATTTTTCATTCATCTCCCTTATGACCGCAAGAAGTTCCGCGCTTCGCTGTGCGAAGTTCCGGCCACGAATGCTGTTTTGTGCGGTAGGTGCCACGGACGGGTAGCAACGTTCGGGAAGCATAATTCTTGGCCGTGTACAAAGGAAATTGCAAAAGTTCGGCTTGGCTGCATTGTACGAGGTCGGCGGAGGCCACCAGCGAAATGATTCACGACACCGAAGCCAAGAAAGCCAGAGGCTACCGCTCCGAACTGCCCACGCGGGAGATTCCTAAGGAGCGAACGTGTGCTCAATGTGGGGCAGCGTTCGTAAACCATTACCGCCGCGTTCGCTTTTGCTCTCCGAAGTGCTGGTATGAGTCCCGACGTGAAGCCAGAAAGTTTAAGCCTTGCCCGATTTGTGGAAAACTTTTTTATCCCAATTCTCAAGGGGTTTCGCGGGGAAGACAGCGGACTTGCAGCCAAAAATGCGGCGGCGTTCTGAGACGCCGCGGATCACCAAAACGATGCGCGACCTGCGGAAAAGAATTCTGGCAGTACCCGTCCAACAGGGCGCGGAAATTCTGCTCAATGAAGTGTGCCTGCGCCGCCAGTTGGCAACAAGTCCCGGTAAGATGCGTCAATTGCGGAAAAACATTTTACAGGGGAAGGGCCTTAGTGAAGAGAGTAAAAAATACCTTCTGCAACCGAGCTTGTTTCCAGGCTTTCTATCGCGGGCCGCAATCAGGGCAATGGCGCGGCGGGAATCGGCACTTTAGGGGCAAGGACTGGGCGAGACAGCAAAGGCGAGCAAGGAAACGCGACCAAAACATCTGCCAGGTTTGCGGGGCACCGAAGAAGAAAGGCGAAGCTCTCAGCGTGGACCACATCATTCCGTATCGCATGTTTCCGTCGAACCACTTGGACAACCTGATTTCGCTCTGCCGGGGGCCGTGCCACGCTGAGAAGACGGCAGCGATAGAACCGCATATTCTCCGGGGGGACAGGCTTGGATTCATCCAATCGGCGCGGGAGAGGCGGTGGCCGATCGAACGTGTCGAGAAGGCCCTGGCATTGTTCGAGCGTTCGCCGCAACTCGCGTTCGACCATAGGAAGATTCGATGGACGAAAAAGACAGCGTAGGCATGGCGAGAACATGGAAACGCTTTTGGCTGTTTTTGAGGATTGTCTGGCGCCGCGGTTGGGGATTTGAGCGTATTGGCCCGAGGCTGGCGTGGAAAGTATCCAGAATCGTGCATCCATGAAGAACGACGAGCAAAGCAGCGTGAGCAAGCCGATTCACTCTGACAATCTGCGCCAGCCTGAAATGTCGCCCGATGCACAGGCTGTCACCGCTGCTCTGTTCAAGACTATCTGCGGCTTGCAGAAAACGATTCGCGGGAACGTGCCGAATTGCTGCAAGAACTGGGATCAATGCATCCGCTCCATTGAAAGAAGGGTGGCGCGATGAGTCTGAAAATCGTTGTGCCGCTTGTGCCGCCCAGCGTGAATCACTACTGGAAGCGCAGCATACACGGCGGCTGCTACGTCACGCCCGAGGGCCGCGCCTACAAGGAAGCGGTATCGCTGATAGCTCAGGGCCACAGCGTAGAGGCCAAGCGTTACGAAATCGAGGCCACGATTTATCTGCCCAAGGGCAAGAAGGGCGACGGCGACAACTTCTGGAAAGCAATTGCCGATGGGCTGGTGTATGCAGGCGTGATTCACAGCGATTCAGCCGTGGACGATTGGATTCTGCATAAGCGCAGAGACGCGAAGAATCCTAGGACGGAGATTGTTGTACGCGGGTTAGGGCGGCCGTAGCTCTGCCGCTCGGAAAGGGGAGCACTCGCTGCCACGGGGCGCGGACGAACCTGAGAGAGACCTGCCGCGCCCCGCTAAAAATCCAATGCTCTTGCCACTTACAGACGGGTTGCAGGTCACTACTCATTTTGACCCAGAGATGGCAGCACTTGCCGATAGGCACTACTCGCGGCGCACGCCGGGAGCTCGGCAGTTCTGCTATTCAGGGAGAAAAATAGTGCTCCGCGATTCGTCTGGGCTGGTTCTCTTTGTGTGGATGTATCCGGACCCGAAATACCGCATTGATTCTCAGGTTGGCTATAACTGCGCGATTTTCAGGAATGAGTCACATCGCTTGTCCAGCGAAATCATCCTGGAAGCGGAGACATTTGCAGTCAGGCGGTGGGGCCCAGGAAGAGCCTACACATTTATTGACCCAAGGAAAATTCGCAGTGTCAATCCAGGTTGCTGTTTTAAACGTGCCGGTTGGACATTCTGCGGAAAAACAAAGAGTGGAAAGCACATCTTAGAAAAGGACTTGCGTTGATGCTCTGCCGCCATCGCAACACGATTCAGAAACGAGGCCCCGCCAATGTGCTGGGCTGGGAATGTACTTCCTGTTTTGCTTGGTGGCCGCGCCCGGATGAATTGCGCGAACGCTCTCCGCTGGCGATGCAGATGGGCCGCAGAGAACGCCGGCTGAAAGCCGAGCGGCACAAGCGGTACAAAGGGCCGGAGGAAGCCAAGGTGCTGCCGTTTCGGAGGGAAGGCGCGTGACATGTTTTTCGACCGAGTGAAAATCGAGCACCCCGAATGGCTGCCTAGCGCGCATTACGCTTGGCAGGGAACGTATGACCTCTACTCCAAAGGAAAATTGCCGGATCGAGTTGCAGGACAGATGCTGGTCGTTTCCATGAAGCGTCTGCTGCGATGCATCTATTCAACGAATCAATCGGCGGCGCTGCATCTTCTCTGGGACTGCCTCTCCTATGCGTGCTGGGAGATAAAAGAAAGGCTGGCAAAGTATTTCTACGCGCCCCGCTGGGCGCTTGCGTGGCTCTGGACAATGCTCTGGGGCTATACGCGCAAGGTAAGAAGGATTCCTTGTGCTTTCATGTGGGGGCGGCACGAATCCCCGGAGCCTCTTTTCTGCGGTTGTGGCTGGGCTGGGCCGCGCCGCTGGGCCACGCACGGCTATCAGGATGATGGCAGCGGCGAGGATGTGGAGCCATGCGACGAATGCCCGCGATGCGGCGCAGAAATATGAAATCAGGGGAGTTTCGGAGGGATGCGTGAACATCCGCCGCGAAGATGATGTCGCCTTTGTGCAGCTTGCCAGACTTCATCCCAGAGAAGCAGCGGAGAAGGACTGGCCGCGATTCATGGGCCTATGCAGAGAATTGAATCCGCACATCACTGAATCTGAGGTCAAGGCCAGCTTGGGGATGGAGTTCCCGCTGGCAAAGCAGGCGGAGGGCCAATGAAAATTGGCCACCCTCCGGCATTTCTGTTCTATGTGGACGATTTTTCTTCCGACTCCAAGGTGGAGGCCATGACCACCGAGCAAGTTGGGGCTTACATACTCCTACTGTGCAAGTCGTGGCGCGAAAGTCCGCCAGGCTCCCTTCCCTCCAACGATTCTCTGCTGGCGCGTTGGGCCAGGGTCACATTGGATCGTTGGTCAGAAATACGCGATGGCGTCCTTTGCGCGTTCACGTTCGGCACTGATTCGAGATGGCATCAAAAGCGCCAACGTGCTGAGTACGACCGTATCGTGGCGATAAGAAAGTCCAGAGTGGTTGCCGCTAAATCACGCTGGGTCAAAGAGAAGAATGCAAATGCAGTGCATAAGGAATGCATTTCATTTTCATCTTCATCTTCAAAGAAGGAGAAAACCAACAACGCGCCCGCGGCGCTTCCTGATTGGCTTCCTCACCCAGCTTGGGATGATTGGGTCGAGATGCGGAGGAAGATTCGCGGGGCTCCGTTTACCGCAAGAGCTCAGGAACTCGCCCTGGGCAAGCTGGGCAGGTTGCGAGACGATGGCTACGATCCGCGAGAACTGCTGGAAAATTGCCTGCTCCGCGGCTGGCGCGGAATCTTCCCGCCAACCGACAGCGGCAACGGCCACGCCGCAAACCCGATGGCTCGGGTTGGCGCTGGGCCGACGGGTGCTAGGGTGAAGCCAGCGGTGATTGAGCGTGTGAGGAATCAGAAATGAGTTCGATTCCTGCGGCCCCTGCGCCGCCCGTTGAACGGGCACAGACAGCTAGGCGAGCTTCGCGCTGCCGATGCTTGCTGGTCGGATTCAAAGCCGACAGGGGCCTACCCAGTTTCCTGCGATGGCCTTGCCCCTTGGTGGGCCTATCCCGCAAGGGAAGCCGCTTACCGCATAAACCGGTAGGGTCTGGCGGGTCATCGCAGGATTGAGTTTCTGGAATAGCAGAGAGGAGACAGAATGGGAGAACGCAAAGTAAGAGGAAAGTTTCAGCTTGTCGAGATGACCAAGCAGCACTGGTCATCTGAGGGGCTTCGGCTGAAGTTTCAGACCGTTTACGATTCCTCGACCCCCGAGGATGAGAAATTTGCCAAGGCCACACCGAGCGGCAGTATCGAAATGCAAGTGGACAACCCATCGGCACTCGCTCAGTTCGAATTGGGCAAGTATTACTACGTGGATTTTGTAATTGTGAGTTGTTCTGCGGATTGAGTTCCGCAACTAGCGGAGAGGAGAAACGCGATGCCAGTGGATTTTCCTGATATGGAGTCACTGAAGCGAGCCGCTGAAGGGTGGAAGTTTCGCCAACCAGATGAGGGCGAGACAGAAGAATCCTACCGGAATGCGCTGGCCAACTTTGTGGCTCCCCGGGATATTGTAGAGTCACAAGAGATTCGGCACAAAGTCGGTTGGGACAAATGGACTGACGAACAAAGCAAAGATTTGTTATTCCAGGTAAGCATACAAGGATTTTCTAAGCATTGAAGCCAAACAGGTTTGAGTTCCGCTGAGGCGGAGAGAGTTGGAGCCGTGAACATACAGTGGGCCAAAAACGGAGAGAGCGTAGCCCAGCGCAGCAATTCTTATCCGACACGGCCCCATTTGATCTTGTGCCTGTGCGGTGAAAACTGATGGCGATGAAGATGCGCGCTCCATGCTGGGAACACGTCAGCCCGGCCACAGGCACAAGGAGCTTGTACTTATTTGGAGGTGAATTCGTGAGTCCTGGGTCTGTGAGTCAATCGTCGAAGGGGTCAGGGAAAGAGACTCCATACATACCGTCATGGTGCTATCCAAACGGCCCTAAGATGTGCCCATGCGGATGCCACGAGGGCTACCACAATGATGCCGGGGAGTGCCTGCAACGCCGGCGCTGTAAGTGCGCCGGATTGCCGCCCGAATGCCTAACTCCGTTGGAGAATTTCTGCCCACGTTGCCAGAAGGCATCGTTTGACTGCGAATGTGGCGAGGAAGAATCATGCGGATGAAAAGGAGGGCTGTACGCGTGTTTGAGCTTGCTCGATGCGGCGTGGTGACTACCGACGCTACGCAGATTCGGCACGTCGAGCAGGAAGGCGGGAGGCGGCTTACGGATTACCATTCGCGGGCTGCCTCTTGCCAAGCCAAGTGAGAGGCGGCTCGGCGCAACTCGCGGCTTCGGCTGCGTGCACTAACAGAAAGCTGGGTCGCCTCTTGCTGAAAGGCAGGCTGGTCTCGTCAACCGTGGAGAGGTGGATGGCAGGTGACAACTCCGAACGAAATGGATCCACCTCTCGGAAGCTTGAGGAGGAGCGCAATGGCTCATAGGTGCGAAGACGAATTGAATAGGCAGCTTCCTCATCAGGAGCAGGCGTGTGACGGCGACCGTTGGACGTGTACCTGTGGAATTACCTACGAACATATCTGCGATGAAGCGGAAGGTTGCTCGTGGGAGCCGATAGCGGGAGAATTGATGGGGAATCCTGGTGCAAAGAAAGCGAGCTATTCCTTCAGACCAAGCGCGAGAAGGGAGACTAGCTTGAAATCTAGACCGAAGTTTAAGAAGAGACAACTGGTATATAGCCGTTTGCCCGGCTATCACGGTTACGTTCGCGTGCGTTTCCAGGATGGTTCTTCTCCGTACTGGTGGGTAGAAGATTCTGAAGGCCAAATCTGGAAAGTGCTTGGGAAATACTTGCGTCCTCTCAATCGGCGCGAGAAGGGGCTGACGTGAAGAAGGGTAAGAAGTCCGTCCGTGCCAAGTGTAGGCGCATATGCACTCTAACTCGACCCGCTTCTCATCGGTGCAACAGACCGCGTTATCACAAGGGTGCCCATGTCTGCCGCAATGGGGAGAAGTGCTGCTATTTCTTTTAGGGAAGGGAGACTGACGTGAGCGAGCTTACGCCGGAGCAGCGTTGTGCTGTTTGCGGATGGCCTCTAGTAGAGAATGCGAGCGAAGGCTGTGTTCGTGGAAATTGCTCCATGAGGCCACGGCCATACAATCTTTTTGATCCCCAGCGAGAACGGAAAGAAGCAATCGAGCAAGCCGTCGCTGCCAAGATCGAAGCCGAGCACCACAAGCTATTCCGAGCCGTCGAGCGTGTGAAGAACGAGGCCCTTCTAAAGCACACGATTGAAGCCAAGCGCGTACTGGGTACGGGGCATAAAAACTTTCTGCGCTGGCTGGCAATGAGACAGTCAGCACTCGAAGCGTCGCTGCGGGAGGGCAACGATGAGCGATAAGAATAGGAAACCCTATTGGGGCTGGCAACCGTGGATTCGCTGGTTTCTTCCGCTGCCGATTCTTGTACGGCTGTCAAAACGCCGTTTTATTTCCTTTGTGTGGTACCAGGACGGCACATCGTGCAGCCCTGTGTTCTTTGAAGCATTAGCCTGCTTTTTGCGCCGCGTGGACAAGGCTGCCGAGAAGCGGGGCTACCACCGGGGATACGAGGACGGGCGCAATGATACACTACACAGCATTTCCACGATGGGAACTCCCACCATAACTAACAGGTGAAGCCATGACTCTACTCGAACTCGCTGCCACGCTGCCACACAACCATCCTACAGTCGAGCCGTTGAGCACTTTGGGGACGAACCCGATTCACTTCCCTTGTCCACAAGACTGCCCGGTTCGCCTAGTGGCTGAGTGGGCGCGGGAGAAAGCTGCTGCATGTCGGTTGCTGCCGAATCAGCCTTGGTGGGCGCACGGCTTCGCGGTAGGATGGCAGGCGGCCAGCCATGCAATCGCCCGTCAACTGGTGGGTGAGCCTACGGAGAGTAGTTCTTGACGCGGGCCATGACTTGCTGCGGCTTTCACGCCCTGTAGAAAATGAACGCGCCTAGCTGGACGGTTTTCTGCATCTCGCCTGCCCAATTGGGCGGCTCAATGCTGGTGTCGTGGTAGTGAGTTGCGCCGGCGGTTGGGTCTGGTCCTTGGCCGTCATAGACTTCGCGGGCGATTTTCTGGCAGGCAATCCAAGAGGAATCCAGAGGGGAAGGCCATTTCGTAGCGTTCGGATCGTCTTTGTTGAAACTGCTGTATTGGTAGGGCTTGAGAATTACGCTGATCCAGTCCTTTCCCCACCAAGACGGGCGGTTGACGCGGTTGCGGACACTCCAGAGTTGCCCGCGCTTCGCTTCCAGATTCTCTCCGCGAGCTTCCCGCCAGCAGCATAACGACAGCAGAAAAAGCTCGTAGATTTGTTCGTCAGACATCCGAAATGGTATGTTCCTGTGCGCGGAGTTTCCAGCCCAGCCAACTGAGTGCCGTAGCCACGAGGAAAGTAGGCAGCCACTCATTGAGGGTAAGCCATGTTTCAGGATGGAATTTCAGGCCGAGTGCGAAGCCGTATTCATAGCAGGCTTGGCAGAGCCAGAGAACACCCAAGGCGATTGCCACTAGCCGCGTCCTACCGGAAGCCAAGGGAGCCGCGGTAGCGATTGCCAGCCCAAGAGCGGCCAGTAACGCCCCTTCCAGCAAGGCAATCCACAGGTAGGAAGGGATGGTCCCAAGCTGCCGATGCAGAGTCAGCGCCGCAACTCCGAGAATCATTAACGGCACCATGCAGGATTCCAGCAGGATAACCAGGCGCATTTTACCGCCGTACATGCCGATGCACTCCCAAGCGACCGCCGCTGCCGCCGCCAGAATCGCAAGCGTTGCCAGCGAAAACAGGACTGCATAGGCCGGGCTGTCCGAGCCTATCCCGACAGCCAAAACGCCTTCCAAAAGAACGGCGCTGGCAAGCTGGGCGCGCAGATAGGCTCGGATGCTTCGGCTGTGCTGTGGCGCCGTAACCGCCCACAGCGCGGAAAGAATCAGGACCGCCGAGCGCACTCTACCTCTTGGATTTCTTTTTGCGCTTCGGCTTGGACTTCTTCGATTTCTTCTTCCGCTTTCTGTCTTTGCCTGTGAGCCATCCCCGTGGATTCGGTGAGCCTCCCATGTTCACTCTCCTTGGTTTGATTTTTGGAGCATGTTGCGAAGCTCGGCATTCTACAGAAGGCATGGGTGTGATGCTTCTGATCATGGGTGTAGCCATCGGATTGCTGATTCTTCTCGGTCTTTTATATCTATCGTGGAAGGCGTGACTATGCTCGAGTGTGGACTAAAAGCGACGCCCCGCAGTCCTCTTC
>JAEHJW020007383.1_pt1 | contig 29450 bp, 42 predicted proteins | sample 9271431 | NCBI WGS metagenome assembly JAEHJW02 | reverse complement strand
TTTTCATAAATAATATACTCAATGCTGTTGGAAAGGATTTGCACCTTGCATATTGGTACGTTCCTTTTGGAGAACCCAACTAAAGCGTCTACCTATTCCGCCACAACAGCACTCAATATACTATTTGATTGGTAATTCTCTCAAAACTTGGGGACGATTCTTTGTTAGTTATTTTTTAACCTTTCTACGCACATTTCCGTTGTGTGTTCTGCATAAGAGCCAACACCATTACACGGACTTGAAACTTCGACACCGAAAATCTTTCTTACTAGTTCTTGAGCCACTCTATACATTGAAACTCCTTTTAATTCAGCAGTTTCTTCTGAATAAGTTACTCTACCCATAGTACAAACTTTTTGTGGAACTATTCCTAGTTCTGAAAGTTTATATCCAAACGCTTGAGCTATCTTTCGAGCTAATGCTGGGTCTACGATTGCTCGTGAATGTTTCAACATCAACTCAGTTGCTTTAGTTTTAGTCATATATTTTTTGGTGTCCCCAAGTTTTCAAAGAACTACCCACACATTAAGTGTATCACACTTTTATAGTTCTGTCAATACCCCTATTTTATTGACATATACTATTTGGATAATGGACTATGCTCTGTGGGTTATGTGATTAGTACGCAGGTTTTTTAGTTTTAATTATGCCTCTTGTACAAAAGGTGTCGCGAACTGTTACCGCCTGCACTTTTTCGCCCACAGAATATAATCCACTATCGTATGATTCACTGACTGCGCTGGCTGTGTTAGACCGCTACACTAATATCGTTTTTGCATATTAAATCTACTAGAAAGATTTACGATATACGGGATTTGAACCCGTGTTGCCAGCATAATCAATGAACCATAATTTGTAATGTGCTACTCAATCCCTACCCCCTCAACCCGAAGGTTGAAGAGAAAATGCATAACAAAGAATTGTTATTTCTCATCTTGTAGGATGAGAGGGCAAGGATTGAATTGTAAAGAACTTATGTGGGAACTTATCGAATCGAACGATATTGTTTTATGGATTATGTTCTTTTCGACTAGACACAATCCATAACCTTGTTCCCATTTCCTCCCCAGCTAACCCTTTGAACAACGAGGAGGATATTTAGTTGTTGTCATCCTTACGATGGCACTATTATTATAGCATATTTGAATTATTAAAAAAGTGAGGAGTTGTGGATAACTATTTAGAGAACAAAATAGGTCGGTAGTCAATAATGTCTTTCCAGCGTTTATTTATAAGGAAATAGGTCTGTGATGGTTCTTCATACTCAAAGCCATTGTCTTGAGCGTAGGCATTATATCCTATCATTGAGCCATTACAAATAAAGCGTGGTCCTTTTTGTTTCTGATGATGATGTCCAAATACGTCATAGTCAGCTTCCCAAGCCGTGTTAGCTCGTAAGATGTATTTAGTGGTAGGAACTGAAATACCCCCTATTCCACCCTGAAACTTTATTTTGTGTCCGTGATGTAATCGAAGAACTGTATCGTATATCTGAAGTCGTGATGTGTAGCTTCGTGAGATTAAGAATTTTACACGAGGATTATTTGCATACTCTTGAGCAAGAAAAGCGTAAGTAAAAAGTTCTAATGAATTACCCATTTCTGTTTCTGAACTTCTTGGTAGTTTAGTGATACGAGAATGATTACCCGCGTGGCACGGGATTATGATTTCTTTTAAGTTGCTTTCTTTTAATAAGAAGTCAATACCGCTTTTTAAGTAATTCTTTGCCTCAATTGCAGCGTCCACAGGGTCTAAAGAACAGACCGCAAGATTTTCTTCGTGAATATTTCCTGTTATAAAATCTCCTAGTAAAGCAAGTACCATTCTTGGTACGTTAGTCGTCTTGTTTTCTAAATCTCGTAATTTTAATGCAATTTGGAAAAACTCTTGTGAGCGTTTTTTAGCTATATCGAGTGAGTATTCGTTTAGTCCATTTACTGACTGTGGACTTACTCGTTCTTCGATGTGCCAGTCAGAGGCGATTACAAACGCAGTAGCTTCTCCCCTTGACTCGGATAACGGACGAATAGTGTTTGAAAATGATTGTTTAGAAAGTGCGAGCATTGCCTCACGTTCTTTCTCTAAAACTTCAATGCGTTTAATAAGTTCTACATTAACCGATTTATCCTTATTGCGTTCGTTGCGTTCTTTTGTTTGTTCTAAAATATAGTCAGCGTTTTTACGTTGTTCTTCTTGTAAATCCCTCTTGAGGGTTCGCAACTGACCACGATTAAATCCATATTTAGATTTAGGAAACTTCTCTAATAATTGTTCATCTGTTGTTTCGAGAAGTAATTTAATTTCTTCCTCTTTTAGGTTTTCCATCTATATTTATTATAACATATTGCCCCTGTGCATAACTAAAACTCCCCATAAAGGGGAGAATTAGCTTAGGGTGGGGTGTTTGTTGCTCGATTCGTTTCGTTTATCTTATTATACTAAATCGGTTTCCTACCCCTTTTATTATACCATATTGGTATTGTGGATAAGTTAGTTTTGATATCCAGAGATATATTTACGAACAATATTTGCAACAATAGCAAATATAGCAGTCGCAACAGGTGTCCAAACACCAAAATCTATCTGACCGATAATTCCTGTAAGATATGTCAAAAGTGCACCAATGATTGCAAGAAGCGCACCCGTGCTGACCTTAATTAAATCTTCCTTATTGAGTGAATATTTCTTTGATTCCATAGTTTCAATGTATTCAATTATGTGCGACCTTTCCATAGTAAAATCTTATTTTTTAGTTCGGCTATTTTAGAGAATAATCCAGCGACTTGATAGGCGGTATATCCAGACCAATATGGCATTGGGTCCACCGCTCCATTGTATCCATTTTCTTGTTCCACATTCCACCATATCCAGTCCTGTTCGCCTTGTTCAACGGGCTTTAATCCGAAGTGAAGATGAGGTCCCGTAGTGAAACCCGTCATTCCAACTTGAGCGATTATGTCTCCTGCTTTGACGACCTGACCTACTTTTACCTTAAATGAACCTTCTAAACAATGACAATAGAGACACTTAAAATATTTTTGTTCTCCGTTATAATCGTATTTATTCTGTGTTCTAATAACAAGTAACTGTCCATTTGCTCCATCAAGCCCTGCGTAGGTTACTATGCCCTCACACGCAGAACGAATATTATATCCGATAGGTGCTTTGAAATCATATCCATTATGTCCTAATAATCCATAGCTTTTATAAGAAGCGAGCATGCTTGGATTTGTATTTTGAATACCAAACATCTGAACGATATTTGCTGGGTCTATGGGATATTGAAGTTCAAGCTTCATATTCTTTTTGTATTGCTTTTGTTTTTGCTCCAATTTGTTTTTTTGGAGTTTCTTTCTTTTCTTCTGGCTTCGAGTTGAGTTTAATCTTTAGAACTTGTGGGCTTAGTTTAATTTTCATTGAGTTGTTATTTGTGCGCTGTTAAGCGTCTTTTCTATATTTCCGACCTTCGTTTCTATGACTGCTACACTTGTCTTGAGGTCTGCTATTCCTGAATAATACAAAACATATAAACTAATAATAGAACCAGCGAAAGCCAAAATGACTCCTATAAGTATCTTTTGAACAGTCCAAAAAGTATCAGAACTAATTTTAGTGTCCATTTCTTTATAGATAGGTTTTAACTGTTCTGTTATTAAGTTTATCACTTCTGGTTCTTGCATGTTATTTTATGTTTTGACATATGTTATCTTGTTATTCCATGACCACGGATTTTGCGTGGTGATGCTGTTGACTGTTTTATTTCAAGAATTGCATATGCATTATATCGTGTTCCAGAACCAACTGTTTGTCCCATTGTTGTCGCTCCTGCGTTTACTGATTTATAAGATGCTGCTGCATAAGCACCACAACTTGCATTAGTGAATGAATAAAAACATCCTGCACTTGCGGTTAATTCTGTTTGCCCAGCGTCTGCAGTTGTTGTAGTGCTTACACAACTCGTTCCAGTGCCAGCACAAAGACAATCAAACAATATAGAACCATTTGCAGTTGCAGTTATATTCGTTGTAGTTGAAGTACCAGTTCCTCCAAATGTTGCAGTTGCACCAGCAGGAGAACTATTTGCTCCGCTCATTGACACTGCAGTTACTAAAAATCCACACCAATCACTTGCAGAAACTACTACATTATGTGTCCCAGTTGCAGGATTTACTAATGTAAAGATAGATGCATGCGGATTATATCCGCTTGTGGTATATGAATCATAAGCATCTTCTGTCATCGAAACACTATTATAAGTTGCTGTCGGTTTAACTCCTGATGTTGTTGGATTTATTGTGGAGACCATTACAACAAGCAAATTAGAACTCGCACCAACAGTATAAGACAATGTATAAGATTTTTGGTCAGATGTTCCACCACTTCCCGCAGTATCTAATACAATAGCACCATCTCTTGGATATCTTAGGCTTGCTAAAAAAGCACGAAATGTTTTATATTCTACTCTTCCATCTGAGTGGAGTATTGATTCTATCCTCAAAACTCCTTTTTTTGGGAAAAAATAATCTAGTAATTTCATAGTTCTTTTGCTTCTTTTAATAACATCATGAGTATATTTTTTGTTTTACACTTCATACAGTCTCCACTTTCAGGAAATAGTTTTTCATATTTCTCGTCAACTATTTGTATTAAGTCCTTTATTGTCTGTTCTGAAACGTACTTCATAGCAATAAATATATTATTACGACAGAGAGGAATCCGTATAGCAATTCTATTAATAAAACGTCCATTTTCTCTTCTCTGATCATTTCTTCTGTTCTTGTAATAATCATATTATGGGGTTGTATAACACATCGTGACGTTAAACTGGGTACTTGAAGCTGCGGTGGTGATAAATCGCATCACTGAATTTGCAGGAATTGTTGAACTTGCAAATGATGTAAATGATGATGGAGTAGTAGTTGCAGTGGTCGAAGTCCCAGAAGTAAACGCTCTATATGCAGCTGAAGAAGTTGCGGTAGCACGGGAAGCATCCCAAATGAGATTAAAATTCGCAGTATCTCCTCCTGTCTTATGAACCGCAAACACATTAGTAAGTGTTGAAGTAGAAACGAATGTCATGAATGTATCGTCTTCTGATGCAGATGGGCTTTCAATCATCCAATAATTGCATTGTTTTGGTGCGGTTGCAGTCCATGTAGTTCCATTGGAAGTCAATACATTCCCCGATGAACCAGGAGCAACAAACAATGGTGCACTTGTTCCATTTCCTAAAATGACATTATTCGCAGTAAGAGAAGATGTTGCAGTTCCTCCATTTGCGATTGGCATTGGATTTGCAAGCGTTGACAAAACTCCATTAGTTAAAAATGCGTGTCCGTTAAGCGAGGTGCTAAAGGTTGAGGTTGCAGTTACGTTTAATGAATTTGCCGCTACCGCATTTCCTGTCCATGTTGCCGCCACAGTCCCTGTTTCCATATTGCCGACAAATGGTGTGATATTTACAAGAATTGAACCCGTTGTTGCGTTCTGAACTAAAACAGTTCCTAATTTCTGAACATACGCAGCAGTTGTTCCTGATGGTCGTGTGTTTTGTACCGCTCCCGCAGTCGCAGTTGAAAGCCAAAGATTATCTCCTGAAAAAAACGTATTAGTATTTACTCCAGTCAAAATACCCATTCGCATTACTTGCCCATAAGCATTATCGGCAGTCGTATCCATCATAAATCCAAGTGCTTGAGAAGTTGCAAGAGCATTCGCGCGAGCGAGTCCAACAGTCGGAACTCCTGCGTTTGTTCCGTTCACATATACGAGTTGTCCTTTAGTAATTGAACCGCCACTATTGTTTTGAACCACTACGACATTATCTCTTCCATAAATTAAATTACTTCCTGATTCGTTATCTCCCTCTAAACGAGTAAATCCATTTGTGGTTGCTGAGTGAAGTAACAAGGTTCCCGCTGCTGGTGAAGTCGGATTTGATGACTGACCTACTAAGGTTATATACCCAGTTCCCGCAGTTCCATTTATTGCTATGTTTTTAATTGTTGAAGAGGCAAGCGTTGAAACACCAACAATATTCATCGTACCATTTACATCCAGCGTAGTGGATGGAGCCAATGTTCCGATTCCTACACGTCCTCCATTATAAAAGATTCCTGTTGAAGTAGCAGTCCATAATGAAGACATTTGAGGTACAAATTCGTAAACGAGATATGGAGAGGTTGTTGCAATACTAAGCACATAGTTTACTGTGCTTGGGGATGAGGTTGAGAACCCAGTTCCGCCCTGGAATGGCTGAAGGGTTGAACCTGCGGCAACGCTAGCAAATCCCAATAGAGAAGCTACTAATGCTATAATAAGTCCTTTTTTCATTGTTTTCATAATAAGTTATAAGTGATGATTTTCAATTTTTTTGTTGCAATATGGTATAATATAAATATGATATTTATAGTATTTCTTTTAGGTCTTTGTTTGGTGACCGCTATATTAAAGGGGGCGAAACATCCATTTATTTGTTCACTCTGTTTAGCGTTGCTCCTGTTGCTGTTTTTATAAGTCCCTTTTTTGCTTGACTTAATGTAACTCGTTCTGCTTCTGGTGCGGCTCGTTTTACCATTCCTGTAATAATTCTTCCTTTTAGTCCCTCTGCTAATCCTCCTAATCTACGCCCAGCAATTGCAGGTGCATATGAAACCCCAGCAAGTCCACCGAGTTTTTCACCAGCGACACTCGCTGCATTTTTTGCTACCTCTCCAAGAACTCCACTCTTAACTCCTTTGCCTTCTAAGTACCCAAGGGCTTTTTGAAACTGAAATTGTTTTGACATTTCATTAAATAAAGGTTCAGTTTCTTTTGCTGTCGCTTTAACAAATGTACGCATTGAATCGGCTAACGCAGCACCCATTTCTTTTTCAATAGGTGGAGCAGTCACAGATTGGTAAACTGATTTAACAGCTTGGTCTAATTGTGAACGTAATGTGTTTATATCTTCTAGTGTTGCGGTTCCACTTCCGAGTCGTTGCCATATTTTTTCACTTCCTGCTGTTAGGTTCTTTGCATTGTCTATGAACTTATAAACAAAAGATTTATCAGCTTCTGGGAATGATTTTTTGATAGCATTTTTAATTATATTAGTGGCGTCTTTTTCTGTTGCTATATAAGGATTGTTTTTTAATTTTTCGGTAACTTTTTTCCCAAGATTTCCAATTTCATTCCACGAATCATCTATTGCTTGACCTACCCGATAAACACTTCTAACGCCATTACTTTCTACGTCAGGAATAATTCCCCGTTCTCCCATTTCCTTAAAAATTCCTTTGTTTTCTCGTATAAATGATACAGCTTGTTTGCCTGACGTCTTTACAACATCAGTCAATGTCTTATCAAATGAGTTTAATACTGGCTTCTTAAGAGCGACAGAGAGTGCGTCTTTAGTTGCTGTACTTGCCACGTTTAGTCCTTTAAGAATTGGAATCGTTGAAACAATATTTATTCCTGCCTCTATATCTTTGGCAAGTTCAGGATTTTTTTGTACAAATTCATTTACTGAATTAGAAATCGCTTGTCCTGTTTCTGTTTTTGCTAATTCTCCAATTCCTTCGCCTACTAAATTGGTAAACTTCTTAAACAATCCAAATGAAGCTTTATTTAAGCCATAATTTGCTATATCGCCAATAACACCAGCAACAGCTCCTCCTGTTTGAATGAGTCCTGATAGTCCATGTCCTACATTTTCTAGTACATTTCCTTGGGTTAATGCTTTATAAGGGCTTTTAACGGTTAAATCGAGTGCTTTGCCTAGTTCCTGAACACGTCCTTTTAAGTTAGACCCAAGTTCTTGTTCATCTGTTTTTTGTTCACTTGGAATCTTTGCTTGTTTTTGAGAGATTTCTAATTTTGGAACCTCATTTGACGGAGCTGTTGAGCCTGTGCCGCTTATTTCTGCTAGATAAGCATTTTTTACTCTCTCCACATATTGTGGATTAAGAGCAACATGCTTTCCATTTACTTTTTTTGCTCCATTCCAAATCGCTGCAATTTCTGATTGTGATTTTCCTTGGTCTAATAAATCCTTAATTCTTAAATACGCCAAATGGTCTTGATTAACCTCCGAGGTATCATTAGGGTCTAAACCATATTGATTAGCCCACGTCTTAAAGTTGTCTCTATTCCATCCGTATGCACCAAAAGATTGCGAGCCATCAGGTTCTTTGACTACTTGGTCATATCGAGTATTCTCTGTTGAACGAATAGACCTCGAAAGAGCTAATGCTGTGGGGTCTACTTGCTCATTAGTGCCACGGGTTTGCGGCGTTTGTAGTGTTATTGGTTCCATAGTTGGGTTGGTTAAATGCCGTCGTAACTCCCGCTATCTTTGCTTGTGCTTGTGCGTCAAGGTTATTCATAACTTGAAGAATTGATTGCCCCGATTGTGCTGCATTCAGCAATGATTGAGATGTTGAACGCACCATATCAGTAACATTTCCTCCTGCTGGTGTCAAGATACTTGCATATACCGAAGCTAAATCATTCACAAGGTTTTGGAATGTCTGATAGTTGGGGTCGCTTAAGTTTGTGGAAATCTTTTGAACTAATGTGTTGACCGCATTGACGTCATTTGGATTGATTCCTGCTTGATTGATAAGTTGAGTTAGTTGAGTTCCAAGATTTCTTGCTTGATTAGCACTTGATATATATGCCTGTGCTTGCTGGGCTTGTGAAGTTTGAGACGCTCCTGTAGCCGCACTTAGATTTACATTAAATCCTCCTCCTAATGCTTGATTAAGAGCGTTCACACCTGCTTGTCCATATCCAGAAAGATTTGCTAATCCTTGCTGGTAAGTCATGGTATTGTTAGCAACTCTTTGTGCTATATCGCTAACCGCATTATTTAATTGGTCGCTACCAGAAAATTGTCCTGTTGAAGGAATAAACGCTTGCTGGTTAAATCCTGCTAATTGAGGTTGTATCAATCCAGCAGCAGTTCCAATACCCGCCTGTTGTGCTTGCTGTTGTGCTGTTGCTGTTGCTGCTGCCGCTTGTGCTGCGGTCATTTCGCCAGTTAGAGCAGCTTCTTTTCCTGCTACTAATCTTTGTAAAATACCTTGCTCACCTCCTGCTTCCTTAAGATTGGTTCTACTTCCTTCGATATTAGCTCCTTGTTGAGCAGCTTCGGTTCTTAATTGTTGAAGTTGTTCATTTGCTTTTTGGTATTGTTCTTGAGCTTGAGTAAACTGCTCAGATGGTGCGCTTGCTAAACTTACTAATCTTTGGGTGACTGCGGGGAAAACTGGACCTGTTTGCTGTTGATTAAATACCGTCGGAACTTTTACTTGTTCGGCGACATTTGAAGATGGATAATATGTTTGCTGAATTTGTTGAGGTATTGGTTGTTGCCCTACTGGTTGTTGTGTTTGTTGGGTAGCTGCTTGTGGCTGTTGAGAGGTTGGCGCATTATTTGCCAATGTAATAAGTGGCTTAGATGGCAAGTTAATTGCTAATGCTGATGTACTGTTAGCGTTTGATAAGTTTCCCATTGAAGAGAGAGTATTCTTTTTGCTTGGAGCTGCTAAAAGTCCCTGTAAGGGTTGTTTGTTTGCACCAAACAAAAGATTGCTATTCGTAGCATTATTTGTTCTAGTCGCTGTTGGGTTAATACCCGCACCTGTTCCTGCTTGTATAAGTGGTTTGGTCGACTGGCTTTTTGGTTGTATATATAAGTTGCTTATCATTGTGCAGAGAAATAAAGGTTAGGGTTTTTTTGAATAGGTGTTGCTGACAAGTCGACATTTACGCTTTTTGTCGCAAGATAATATTCCATAAGTTTTAATCGTTCATTAAACATCGAATTATAAAGAGTATATTTATCTGCATCTTTGACGATAGAAGAATAATAAACTCGCAATGCTCCATAAACAATCGCATCATGGAAGTTTTCGTCCAATAAAGGATATTGCCCTATAAGTAAACTCCCTCCGTTAATATTAGGTGCTGAAATAACTGGTTTTATAAGAGTCAAATGTGTTGCATCAGTTACGCTTTGAATTTGATACGCTAATCCATCTCCATTTGGAGGAGTTGCTGTTATAAAAAGATTAGCCGCGGTTAAGTCAGTAGTAGTTGGAAGCACATTAAAAGCTGTTCCATTTCCAACAACTGCATTTGAGCCAACTACCATACCAGTCGTTGCAAATGTTCCTGTGGTATTGTCCTCGTAAGTCATATCAGGAACAGTAATTTGACAGTTTAGAGTAATTATTTGATTAGACGCTGACGGTATAGGCCAGAAGTTTATCTGTCTGTTATAAATAAAGAAATATGCAGGAATTGAAGAACTGTATGGAAGTGCATTAAGTGCTGTCCATTCTTGTATAGAATTAACAGGTGCGGGACTATATACCAATTGACCAACGGTAATTGTTCCATTTCTAATTTTAGATACGTTCGCGGGTAATGGATATGATTGAACACCTAATGCTGAAATTGAAGTCGTTGTAACCGCCGATAAAGCCGATTGCCACGTTATTGTGGCTGAACCTTGAACAAAGAAAACTGTTCGTTGTTCTCCACTTGAAAATACTACTAATTGCTGGCAACTTATTTTTGTCCAAGCCGATGAAAGTGTCGCAGATGTAGCACCAATAGCAAGCGTTCCTGTTAAGGTTAATGTCTGTGGACCAATAGTAAGCATAGTAACAGTCCTTTCGTTATCGAAATATTTAAGGTACAAGTACCGAACTTGGTCGTTAATCAAAATACCAGCTAATGTGTCATTTGCCGTTGAGGTGTTTAGAGATAAGGTCTTAAAAAGTGTCTTTAGCTTGGTAAAACTCTTCATAGGTTTATGATAATAATTAAACTGTAAATGTTAAGAATACTGTTGCATTTCCTACTGAACTTGACACGACATTCAAGCTATTGCCTGCTGTATAGGCGGTATTTGCTAACGATGTAGCTCCTACCATTCCAGAGGTTGCGGTACCTTTAGCGATAGTAGCCACAGTGTTTCCATTATTTGTTATGGTTATATTTCCTGCTGTTCCGTCATTTGAGATTAAATATATACCTGTAATCGTTAAATTAAAATTTGCTCCTGTCGAACTGAAAATGGGCACTCCTGTTGTTCCTGTCGTTGTCTTTGCAACGCAAAAATAATTAGGTGCATTTTCTATATTCTTAAAAGGAATTGCTGGAGCATCAACGTTGTTGTGTTTATGATACGCAACAGGCGACACATTAAATTGTGAGTCATTGAATTTTTTTACTATTTCTCGGTCTATGTTATTCATTATGATTGAGTTTCAAATGGTACTTGCGACCCCGCGGCAGTCATTCCTATAATTCTCAATTCGGTAATTCTGTTATACGAAGGACTTGAAGCTTTTGCTGTTAAAATAGCTTTAATAAGAATCCATTGCTGTTGCTGAATAGGAAATGATGGAATATTTCCTACTAAAATATTTCCATCTCCTGAAATCGTTCCAGCGGATGTGAAAGTTCCATTTACTGTATTTCCAACTTGTAATTCAATAGATTCTCCTGTTAATAAAGGAGTTGACATTCTTACCTCCAATTGTCCTCCTGTAACAGGATTGAGTGCAGTACCAATAGGAATCATATCTGAAATGATATACGATTGACCTCCCGTATATGGAGTTGAGATTGATTTGTCTATTCCATATTTTGTACCATCAAACCATCCAATAAATAATCCAATTCCTGTTGGTTGATTTGAATAAGTAACCGAAGGCAATGCTAAAACAGCAGAAACATATTCTCCATTAGTCGTTCCGTAACTTCCAAATGATGCTTGGTTAGAAAGATAAATTGCATTAGAAACTAAATCGATACACCATACACCCGCATAGTTTCCAAGATATGTTCCTGCATTATTAAGACATTGAACACCGAAATATAATCTGTTTTTTTGATGCGTCGCTCCTCCCCATAAGAAATAAGGTTCAGGAACGCCTGATAGATGGTCGGGAACTTTATTGAAGAAGCTAGCCTGTGAACCATTTGTTATATAAATATTCCCTCGGTTTCCGCAGAAAATAAATGTGTTCGTATTTACAGTTATCATTGTCTGTGTATTAGATTCTGGTAACTGAATAGGATACGAAATTAAAGACGAAGTTGTATCCCATACGTAAACAACATTTCCAATTCCACCAATTAAAAGATTAACGTCTAGTGGTGCTATACATTGTGCTTTGTCATTTATAGGCAAGAGTGGATATGAAGTATAAGTATAAGTAGCAGTATTTGTTGGGTCGAATAGTGTCGCTGATGCGGTCTGAAAGAATTTTCCGATGTTTGAACCATTACAGAAGTAAACTCTGTTATCAGGGGGAACTATTGCTGTATGAAAAATCGAAGAAATGTCTATGGTCGGGGAAGTGTTGCCTGTAGTTCCTGTTGCTGGATTCCACCCATACGTCCACGTCATAGCACTCAACGCCTCCGTCGTCTCGACGTAGTCAATAAGTCCAAGACGAAACACAAATAAAAATCCTTTTGTAGTTGTTCCATTAGTTACTTCATAATATACTAATCCATTTCCGTTAGCGTTTGTCAAAGTAGAGTTTCCTGCATATTTCCAATATCCACTCGTAGTTGTCTGCTGGTTAGTCCAAACTCGTCCATTTCCATCTAGCATATAACGAGTGGCGGTTCCACTACTATCTTTTGCGTTAGCAAAAAACTTAGGAAGTCCCATATTTATTGTAGAAAATGTACCCGTTCCATCGCTAGTTATATTTACAGTACTTCCGTTAAACTTATTAGACGGAACAAATGTATTCGCTCCAAATATATTTAAGTTTGTAATCCAGTACACCGTATTTGTAGTAAGTCCCCCTATTGTGGTCGCAGAAAACGTAATAGCCATTCCATTTTCTAAATTAGCAACACTTGTACACGTTACAAAATCATTTGTAGCGTCTGCTGATGTAACTGAAACATTTGAAACTATTGGCGCGGTAACTGATTGCGTAGAAAAATTAACTGATGCCTCATTAGGAACACCAGAAATATTGACACTTTTCATATCGGTAAATCCAACATACGGACTTGCTCCTATTCCGTTTTGGAATCCGTCTATGATTATATCTCCCTTTGTTTGATCAACACGATATGACATGAATTATTTTACAAAACACCACACGACATCACATCCTGCGGGAATCGGATTCGTTAACACCGCATTATCTCCACTTACTGTATAATCTGTTGATGGTCTTTGAATTGAACCATTCACTGATAAAAATACTGTATACATTGGAGTGACGCTTGCAGTAAATGTTGTCTGTCCGTTAGTAGATGTAAATGTATCTGTTTGGAAAAATGCTGAAATATCACCCATATCTACTAAAAGTCGTCCCGTTGTTGGGTCTGCTTTTAACCTTACTGGTGTCTTTCCGTCTACTGATGAAACACCTAATAAAGTTGTTACGAAATTTTCATCTCTTGATGCTTCCATATTAACTTGAATCTACCAAAAGTCGTCCCGAACTATTACTTTGCAGTGGAATCGGCGTTATTCCATCTGTTTCGGAAACTGCTAACAATGTTGAAACATTATTCTCGTCTTTACGAGATGGGGCTGAATAAGCTGTTCCTGTGGTTCCATTACTGACTATTAAATAACCCGCTGGAGTAGCTACTAACGGAATAATAGTAAGTCCATCTGACTCTAAAATAGCTATGATAGATGGAACAAAATTATCGTCACGAGATGCATTACTCATGATGCTTCTTGAATGGCGGTTATAATGCCGTCAGTTATTGTTATCGTCCCATTTGTGCCTGTGCTAGGTGTTCCAAGTCCAACAGTATACGTTCCGTCAGCAACAGCGGCATTTGCAATAGTAACGAGTAAGTTTCCCGTAGTAGCATTTGCTTTTAATTTAACTGGAGAAACACCATCAGCTGATGATACTGCTAAAAGTGTTGGAACTAAGTTTTCGTCTCTTGATGCGTTATCTGCCATGATTTCTTTTAATTGCTCTTTCGAGAGTCTTTCTTTGGTCTGCTAATTGAATCTTTTCTGCGTCTAAATCCTTTCGTATTGATTCAATTTCTTTTTCTTTCTCCTTGAGGTTTTTCTCCCTTAAAGAAAGTTCTTTATATTTTTGGGAACATTCTATTTCTGTCTTTTCTCGTAAATCCGATGTTTCTTGAAGAATCTTTTGAGTCGTTTGTTTGTCTTCCTTTATCTTTTCAAGTTCTTTTGATTTTTCTATCTCTATCTGCTGTGCTGATTTCTTTGCATTTTTTGCCCTTAAAAGTTCATTATCTATCTCTTTAGATTTTTCAGTTAATAATTCATTTAGTTTCTCAAGTTCTATTGATTTAAGATTCAATTCAAGTTCTTTGGTTTGTAATTTATTCTCAAACTCAACTAGATTAGTTTCTTTTAAGTGGAGGTCTTTAAGTCCTCGTTCTTTTTCCTTTCTTAATTCATTAACCTCAATATCTAACTGGTCTTTTTCCTCTGTCTTTTTTCTAATCTCATCAGAAATAGCGGAAAGTGTCTTGTCTCGGAACTCATTAAGTGTTTTTTCTTCTTGGGTATGAAGTTCACGCAACGCGTCTACACGTTTACTTAATTTTACACCCTCCGCTACTTCCTTTGCTCGTTCTGCTTTCTTTATATCGTTTATTTCGTTTTTAGAAAGCAGTTTCATTATTTTTTAGTTAATGCTTTGTCGCGGAGAGATGTCTTTTTGTCAATTGCTTCTGTGTTTAATTCACCTTCTTCGTTCTTGCTCAATTTCTCTTCAAGTACAGGTGCATCAGCTTTTTTAACCGTTGCTTTCTTTACAGGAAGCGGCTCTAACGCTCTTTGAATAAGTGAGGCAAGTGAATTAATAGAATATGACCCTGCCATGTGAATTGAATTAAGGCGGGCACTTCCATCAGGATTCTTTTCTTGACTTATAAGACGCATATATTCTGGACCCTTTGCAAACTCACGTTCTGCTAAATCTTTAGCAAACTTTTTTCTAATTTGCTGGATTTCGAGAGGTGTTTGGTCGTGCATAATTATCGGTGAGGTGGCATTTGCGGGAAAAGTATATTCACGCTTAGCCCATCGTCCGATAAAATCTTCATCAGTCCAATTGGTAAAGTAAAATGTTCCATCGAAGTCTTCAGGCAATACTGACTGAAACTCCATTATTTTTTTTTCTTCGTTCATAGTTTAATCCTTTTCAGGTTTTATAACCCCTTTCGGGGCACCCCCGCCTCCGACAGGAAACGGGGGAAGCTTTGGAAAGTTTAGAGATTTACGAATACTGCTCGTGTCTCTGCTGAAACCGCAGTTTGTGCGGTATTTCCGATAACAGTGCTTGTGACTGAACCTACTGTTGCAGTAGCAAGAGTGGTTGCTCCCGCAGTCGTTACCGAAGCTGCGATTGCCTTACCTACTGTTGCAACTGAAACGTCGCTCAATGCTGCGGTTAGACCCTTAGAAACAAGGAATCCATAACTTGAAGCAGCAATAGCATACAATGCGATACCAACAGGAATGTTTGTTGGAGTAGTTGGGTTTACAATAACATTCGCTCCGTGCGCAGGAATCAAAGAAACCTTTGAACTTCCAGCTACGAGTGCGGTGTTTGGTGCATCCTCAAGAGTTACTACAACACTTCCTACTGTTGATGTCTGTGCGGTGTTGGTTGACACGCGAAGTGTCTGACCGATACCAGTTCCCGAATTTACGATAGCAAATCCGCCTTGATATTGGTTAAGTGTCGCTGCGGTTCCTCCAAGTGTTACGGTCACAGTTGCTGGCTTGCCAGTTGTTCCCGAATACGCAGAGAATGCCGATACTACCAAATCCTGATGGTTTGCCACGATTGCCGCGTCCTGATAAAGATATCCTGGAGCTACTGTGGTTGCGGCTGCTGTGCTTACTAAGATAACCTCACGTCCATCTGACAAATCCCAACGCGTTCCTACAAGTGTAGCAAGGTTAGCATCCGTTGATGACTGGAAGGTTCCATTTGCTCGAAGCGGTAATGGACCAGTTGCTCCTCTTTGTGAAATGAATGACATATATTTTGTGTTTTAATTGACCTTTATGCTGACGTTGTTACGTACACCCACGTTGTTGAACCATCTGAATTGATATAAAAGCGAGTAGTTGTGGTAGTCGCAGTTGTATTTATATAGATGGAACCCTTTGGTGCTGAAAATGAGGGTGCTTCACTTCCAACATAGAAACCTATTCCAAGATTTTGGAATGCTGGCTCGTAAGAACCAAGATTGTTAAGGTCTGCCATATATTAGGAAGCGATTCCAGTAATACCGTAGATGAGACCGTTACGGAATGGAGCGGTACAGACGAGCTGACCACCGAGAACCATAAATCCGTTCACAGTTCCTTGGTTATATGCCTTAATCATTCCAGTCCACGTGAAAGCGTTTCCAGGAGCATACATCTTGTCTTCATAGACGTTTCCTTCGATGTCTTTTGCTTTTGGTGAAACTCTTTCTCCTTCAAACCACTTCAATCCATACCACGCGAGAGTGGAAAGGTTGAGCATATAGAAATTACCAGTTGTGACCTTTTTATCTCGTGAGATAACCATACCATCCCAACGCTGTTCCGAGTAACCCGATGTCTGTGCAACAGTTCTGTCTGCTGGACGGAAATCCTGATTGTTACGCTGGAAAGGCGTTTGAAGTTGTTCAAAATATCCCCATGTTGTGTAATCAGTTAAGATGAAGTCAGGAATTACTGGTCCATCTGAAATTGAGTTCCAAAGTGTTCGTACTTTAACCAATGAGATTGTAGTTGACGAAGTGAGTGTCGAGTTCAAACCTGAATAGGTTGCGCGGGACAATCCTGCGTATGTTGATGCGGTTGTTCCATCATCAATTGTGTTTGCGAGTCCGTTTGGAGCTTTACCTCCGAAAGCGGTCCCGTCTGCTTGCAAGAAATTTCCGATATCATCGGCTGCATCTTGCGCGCGTGACTCCATAGTAACTGCTAAGAGTTTAAGAGTCTGCATTGCAGTGTCGTTAATCGACAAATCAGAACCAGCTAGGGCGACGTTCGTTGCGACAAATGACGCATAGAAAGTCATGTTAGTTGATACTGGGGTTTGGGTAATCGGCAAGAGGTCAAAACCATTGAATGCTACTGAAGCCACGCCTTTCTGATATTTAATAGGGAAAAGCATCTGCGCTCCGTTCCAATCTTTCTGTCTTGACATTATCTTACCGAAGAAATAGTTGTCACGAAGAACCTGGTCTACCCACATTGGGGCGAGATACTGGTTTGTAGTTGTCGTGACATTTACTGTCGGTGCTTGCATGTTTTTGTTTGTTGTTTATTTCGACTTAGTGAAGGAGTCGAAAAGGTTTTATAGAATACCATTCTTTTTAAGAAATGCGAGAGTTGCATCTTCTTCTATCTTAGCGGATGTGTTTCCATTTCCACTTGGAACCATTGAACGTCCAGCGAGTGCTTTGGCTTTATCGGTTGATTTTTCCTTGGTTGATTTGAAAATCTCATATACCGATTCTGCATCTGCAAATTCTTTTATATTTCCATCCTCATCTTTAGGAGATAATTTCTCTAAAAGTTTAAGGAAAGATTTTCTGTCTGGTCCGCTTGAAAGGTCAACATTATAAGTATCTTCAACTGATTCAATAAGTGAATCAAGTTCTTGTACCGCTTCTACTTCTTCTTGTTTTTCCCTTTCTCGCTCTTCTCGAAGTTTTTCGATAGCATTTTTTGTTGCCCTCTCTTCAACTCCATGAAGTGCTTCTGCTAATAATCGTGTTGCTTCTTTAGCTTCAGGACTATCGGTTCCGTAGATTCTTTCAATACGGGTTATATAATCCTCTGGGTCTGAATCTCCACGAACACTTTTTGATTCGTTGATAGCTTGGAGACGTGCATTTAATGCAATATTAGATTCACGTTCCTTTTGAAGTCTTTCATTAAGGCGTCGCTCTCGGCGATTCCTCAATTTCATCTCTTGCTCTTCTTCTGTCTCTTGTTTTGGTTCAGGTTCTTCCTGATTTTCCTCAAGAGACTTGTTAAATAGTTCTTCTACTACGTCTTTTTGTTCTAATCCTTCTAAAAATTTGTTTTGTTCTGACATATTGTTTAGATATTTCTATCTGTTATGCGTTTTTCAACGACTTTAATTCAAGCTTCTTTAAGGTCTGACTTTACAAAGACCATCTAACTATATTGTTTTTAACTTTTTAAGGTGTGTTCTTTCTTGCGGTAGGATTTCCTTATAAACCCTACGCTCACGGCCCTTTGTTTTCTTAACTGCCATTTCGTAATCTTTAATCCCTTTCTTCTCGTCTTTCTCAAAATGACTCTTGAGGGCTTTTGATTTTGCTTTAGTAGTCATCATGTTCTTTTTCTTCCTCTTCTTCTGTTTCTTTCGCTTCGTGAAGTTTGTGTTTTAATGCTTCACTTTTTGAGGATATTCCTTTGACCTTGAATGTAACTAACGTCTTATACTTGGGTTTCTTTTTACTCTTAACCATCATTGGCTCATAGTCACGTTCTTTGTTTATTCCCATTTGCTCAACTTCAGTAGTAATCTTGTATTCTTTTCCTACTTTCCAATTCTTTGCTTCTGGGATTTTATCAAGAGGAATTCTAAATTCTCCAAAATAATCGTTCATATTATTTCATTCTTGATTTCAACGCTTTCGACTTTGCTACGTGTTTCTTTTCAGCTATTTTTCCTTTTTTAGTTTCTTTATTTCCTTTCATATAACCAAGTTTGTTCATGGTGCCATATACAGCACTAGGATTATTTGGATATTCTTTTTTTAGTTTTTTCTCTAAGAACTCTGGCATAAGTTTAATATAAATATTTATTGACCTTTTTCAATTAAGTGTTGCAATTTATCCCATTGCTTGTCCTAGATTTTGCATAGGAACTGCTGTCGGCTCTGTAATTGGTGGTATTGTTTCGGTTGGTTGAGTGGCTTGAGGAACTACTACGCCTTGCATTTTTGTCCATAATTCAGGAAAGTTAAGCTGAATATACATTTGAGGGTCTACTTTCCAAAGAACGCCATCTGCTGCTGCTTCTTCTGCATTCGGGAAGTTTAGGGTCTCAAGTAATGTCTTAGGTCCAATAGCTCCTTTATCGAACAGGGATTGAGCCATATTGATATTACTAATCTCATCCTTTGGCTTCATCGAGTTCTGGGACACAGAAACCACTAATTGCCTGTCAAGTTTATCTCGTGAGAACTTAACAAATTGAGTTGCTTTTCCAACACCCATAACAGCTCCAAAATGTTCCTCATCATAAAAGACCATATAAAGCTGAACGAGCCAGTTAAAGACATTCTGTGCTACTTGTTCAATAGCATCTCCAATGCCTACTCCAATGCGTGATGTATCTCTCGTTTGGTTGAGAATCATTCCACGAGCTGTTTGGTCTTCTTTAGCTTGTTGTGACACTAGACCTTGAATACCCCAAGAAGAACGAAGATGATTTTCGCTGTTTTCTAAATCCTTAAATCCTGCTTCTGGGAAACTGTTTGCGGGAAGTTTAATGATAGCATTTTGGGCTGGTCCTCCTTCTGGGATAAGTACCTGTCCCTTACTTGGGTTAGTAAGTGCCTCTGATGCTTGTTTTGCAGTTTCTTGGTTGAAATTGTCCATTGAGTAAGCAACGCTGTTATTGTTTCTGCTTACGTTTATGTCAATTTGTTCTGTGCGCTTGGTAATCTTGTTCTGGTTAGGAATGTTCTGTTCAATAAGTCCTGTAACATCATGGGGGCGTTCTTGAAGAGAGAATACGGAAAGGAATGTATATGGCTTTTTAGGTACAGCAAAATGGTTCCTCTTTTGAGAAGTTATCGGAGCTCCAAATTCATCCATTTCCTCTGTTGTTTCTTCGTAGTTGAAGTATTCGTTCTTGTGCTTATCAAGAATGATTCCTTTGTATTTAGAGAAACAATACTCATCGGTCCAAAACTCGGTGTAGACAACTTTTGTGCCTAATTTATCTCCTACGCTTTGTCTTATTTCTGATTCTTTCTTAGGGAATAATTCAATGAGCTTTTCAGCGGTTACCTCGATTCTTTCTCCAAGCCACGAACTGAAATCTCCATATGCGTCAACATATCCGTCTGGGTCAAAGATAAAGTTTTTAATCTTTCTATTCTCAACTGCTACATCATTTATCTTGGGATTCCATCCGTGTTTAAGAACTGCTAACTGATAAATACTCCATTGACGAACCATTAAAGAAAGCTTCCTGCGAAGAATAAGCTGTTCCGCGTGGAATTGGAGCATTGTTCTTGTTGAGTCCGCTATTTCATTTCCTTCTGGGGTATTATCACAAAATACCACAGGGTCAGGGTCTTTTGCTATTGTTGCGGGCAAGAATGTTTCTTCTGCTTCAAATTGCAAGTTAGCCGCGACAACTTGTTCGTCGGTAACTAATGAGCCGTCTTTGTTTCTGCCTAAATAAGAACGAAGATTTCTTTCAGCAACCTTTTTTATTTCTGGTTCATATTTCTTATAAATTGATTCCCAATCATTAGCTAATTCTAACAACTCTTCATCGGACATAGGAAGGTCTAAAACGTCAATCTTTGGAGATGCAACTCCTTCTGGGTTATCGTTATTGGAGGTATTGATTTTATTAGTGCCTGATTCCACAAGGTCTTGCACGCCTCGGATATTTTCCGTGAATAAATCTTTCATCTTTTTTATGATAGTGATACTTTACAAAAAGTTAAATTTCTTGTTGCATTTTTTCGTACCAAGGGCATCCTTTATGAAACTTCTCAAACTCTGGGTTTAATAACATGGTACATTGAGGGCATCTTGTGGGGTCTACTGGTTTGTTTTTGGCTTCTATCTTTCGCTTTTCACGCATTCTATCCCGTTCTCTAATATTTCTAAGAACTTTGTATTCTGTATGCCAGTCGTTACGCCAATCACCTTTTCCATATACAATCGTCCACCACGTAATAAACTCATGCTTTTTGTTTCTTATCTCGTCAATCATGATTCCATGGTTCTCCTAACATTATCCCTAATGGCGACTGTGGTGTTTCTTGTTCTACTATTCTTCCTCGTGGTAATCCCTTAAATACGTCATTTCCTGTAACTTTAGCCATAATCCCTGAAAACTTAGACAATCCTATTCGGCAATACATAGTACAATGCACATAGTGGTCTGCACCGCTTCGTTCCCATCGGAACTCCTTAATACCTAGTCCGTTTTCTTCCCATACACGATATATGTTCATCCAGTGGGTTATGTACTCGTGCCACTCTGTCTCTGTGCCATTGAATGTAACTCGTCTGTCTAACATCTCATCTATAAAAAGCTGAATAAGCCGATTTCTATCAGCTTCTACTTTTCCGTATTCTTCGTTCTCACCCCATTTAATAATTTCTTGTCCTTTCTTATCTCTTCGATACCACACTAAAAATACTCGTCCTGGATATTTAGCTTGAAGTTTCCTAATGCCTATCAAATCTCCCCCTTGGTCCGCTATAATGATTGACTTATTCCATCGTCTTAATAAGTCCTCAAGCTCTTTATAGGGGTCACCTACGTCAGGCATTGAAAGAGAATCGTAATAAAAGAATCCTTCCTTATTAGCACACACAATATGAATCGGTAACCCTGTGTCTACGCCTATAATAATCCGCTCAGAGTGTTCATTGACTTTATCCGAAAGACAGTTTGTAATAGTATTTGGTGTTACTTTGTCTCCTCCTCCTAAATAAGGTAAACCAGCAACGAAGTTAGCAAAGTATTCTGGGGTTTTTTCTCTTTTATATTCAGCTATCTTACTCGCAGGAGTCCACGGAGTAATCCATAAAGGAATCCAGTACCCAGACCACTTACCTTGTGCGGTAGGAATCCAATCACCCATTCTTCGTTCCTCGTCGGTAATCTCTTTAAGACAATAAGGGCAACGATATATTTTATTATTATAGTCAATACATTCTTCGGTCATTGGGAACGTCTGTCCGCACGAGTGATGAATGTTCCACATCTTTTTATCTGACTGTTCGAATATCTTACTGATTCCGAAGTCAGGTAATGATGGGTTTGAAAAGAATGCCTTACGAGGGTCAGTTACTGCTTGCATACGAGAGTCGTACTGCTCAACAATCTGCGGTTTACATCTATCTAATTCATCTACGATGAGCTTTTTAGCAGAAATCATCAACGCCGCTCGTTCAGTCCAAGACCCTTTATAGTAAATAGTCGCCTTACCGAATTTCTTCTGCTCAACACTGTCCTTATCAGCAGTCCACGTCTGTAAGATGGGGTTATTGTCAATGATTCTGTTTGTTTTACCACCTGAAAATTGTTTAACATCATCCGCTGTTGGGAGAACGTAGATTTGGTCTACATTTTTGAATCTAGCGTCGTATGCAGACCTGAGAATCTCATAGGTAGTGAATCCAATCTGTGCTGCCTTCATAGAACATATAAAAGCCGATTCATCGGCGTATATGTCTATGAGAAATCTGTATTTATTAAAATCTAATAAGGCACCCGTTTCTGTTTTAATCTGATGCTTTATAGCCCATGCTATGATATTTTCTTGTTCAAGTAAATCGAGGGGATTTTCCATTAAGAAGATTTGTTAATATCTTCATTTTTATTTTTTCCAGTAGGTGTTTCTTCGTCTAATATACTGATAAACTCATCCATTCCTATAAAAATAACATCATCTTTGTACTCTCGTCGCTTTATTCTATGTAGGAACTCTTTGATACTTTTTTGTGGTATATCTTTACAGAAATTACATCCATCTCCGAGGCAAATCTTACAAGTAAGTTTAGTATTTTTTACTTTAGAAAAGAGCCATAAGATTATTTTCCTGTATATCATGCTATTTATCTTGTTTAATAAAGTCAGTAAACTTTTTAGATAATTCTTTTATTTCGTCTGTGTTTTCAATCTTCTCTCCTTTAGTAGTAATATCGGTGTCTTGTTTGTCGTGATAGCCATGTTTCCCTAATACTAGCTTTGTAATATTAGAATTATAAGCACCTGATAATCCATTACTTATGAGACGTCTTTCCTGTTCAGCTAAAATGTGTCCTAATATGTCAGAAAATTCTGGATATTTATCTCTCCAATCATAAACAGTTTCTCGTGCTATATTGAGATACAAAGCTAGCCCTGCAATACTAGGTATGTTTACTTTTTTGAGCGTGCCTTCTTCTCCTTCTTTGGTAACGGTATAGGTGTCTACACACTCATCTAAATACTGTTGAGCTTTCTTAACTGTATCTTCGTTATATTCCTTTGGTCTTCCTGTTCTTGCCATGGTTATATTTTAATTTTTTCGTTGCCCTTTTTAGATAGAAACTTTTTTAATTCTTTGTCGGTTTGGTAAAGCCTTTTATTGCATCTAAAACATATAAAGTAATTATCGGTTGTTTTCCCTAGTATCTTGTGAGATATATGAATAGGCGTATGTCCTAATAGTTTACAAATGAGTTTCATTAGAATCGTGTTAGTATTCTTGGCGGCCATTTTGATTCATCTTCGCCATGTATTTCTCTTAGCTTTTCTATGCGCTCCTTAAAACTTAATCCACCTACATTATAATCCCCATAAAGATAAGTGTGATAGAGGTCTGCTTCGTCAAGCTTCATATTGTCAAAATTGGTTGTTTGTATAGAGGCTTTAATAGCTTTTTTAATAAATGGAATCTTCCACGAAAGTGTTAAGACTTTACCAATAGTTGCGAACTTTTCTATGGTAAATAGATTCCCAACTTCACGTTCAGCTAGTATTCTTAGCATTCTGTTGACTTCTGATGGAAAATCTTTTAAGAGCTTTTCCTTATTTATTTCCATCATTATATCTTGTAGTCGGTATCGATATGCGTTATCGTATTCTATAAAAGACCCTATAATCTTACCTACTTTTAGCCCCAAATCCTCTGCAACTCCCAAACCTTTCAAAAACTCTTTTATTGCGATTCGAATCTCTTTAGCAATAGCCATTTCATATTCTTCCTGTATATAAAACGGAAACATAGTAAGGTCTGCTACATTTATTAAATATTCACACGCAAGCCGAAGATTCTTTTGTCGCTTGAATAAGAAAGCTATCATTAGAGGAAGAATCATACTTTTATTAGCAAGCATTTTGAACGCTTCTATAAAAACCCTCTTAGGCATACTGATAGCGTAAATAGCTTCTTTCGAGGCGATTCCTTTACTCCAAAAAGGAACTCCTTCCCATTCTACAAAGATTCCTTTTCCTTCTATAAAATGAGTTTCTTTGGGAATATAAGTAACCCACCCTTCGCCCATAACCGCATTTTGTGGGTTTATTCTATCTTGTCTGTTCTGATATAAATAATCAGGTGGTGCTGTTATTTGTTTAACCTCCATGTGTTAAAAGCCTTTGGAGAACTGCTTCTGGGGAATAGTCTCGGATTTCAATGACCTTTCCAAACTTTTCTGTGTATCCAATGTAATTGCCGTCTTTTTGTTTAATGATGGAAATCACGTTTTTATTCTTATAGGGATTGAATTCAATTTGTTCCATTTTTATTGATAGCTTCCTCGACCATTTTTTGACATTTTTTACAAATCAACTTTTGGCTTTTGGCAAGTAGTCTAATAGGTAATTTTACCACTCTATGACGAATGATAAAAGTTCTTTGTTTGCAGTTTTCACATTTACTTAATATCTTCATACGTTTTGTTTTTCTTCTTTTGGATAAAGAATTATGGCGTTTGTTGATAGAATCGACGAAGCTACACCTATTGCATTTTTAACAGCATTGATGACTACTAATGTTGGGTCTATGATATTGTATTTTAGCATATCTGTCAAGCCACCATTTCTCGTATCTACGCCTATTGTGCCTCCATATTTTCTTTCTTTATATTTTAATCCTGCATTAGAAACAATTTTTTTAATAGGTGCGGTTAGTGATGCTCTCAAAATATCACCACCTATTGTATTTGGTAACCCTCTTGAGACGTTTAATAATGCTACACCACCTCCTACCACTACTCCGTCGGTCAAAGCACAACTCGCTGCATTTATCGCGTCTTCTACTTTTAATCGCCTATATGCTAATGCGCTTTCTGAATGTGCGCCAACAAAATATCGGGCGGTCTTAGTATTAAGGCGTGCCGCTCTTGTTAAATCGTTTTCGTTTCCTGTTGCCAAAAGAGCTTCAATGTGTTGTGTTAAATCTTGTATGCCATCTATGAATGTATCGTCTTTCGTAACGATAATATTCCCAAAAGTTCCCAAATCATCAACTTTGACATCTTTTAATGAAAGACCAGCATTAGGATTTATCACTTTTCCACCGCTTGCAATAGCTAAATCTTCCCACCACTCATCTCGCCAAAGGATAGGCATTTTGACAATCATTGTCTTAAACCCTCGTTCAATTCTTGCCTTGATTAACGTAGATACAACAGGCATTTCTATTTCTTCACAGAAGATTACTAATTCTCGTGTACCCTTATTATAAAGTTCTGCCATTATTGAATTAAGGTCTTCATGGGAAATAATCTTCTGCTTTGAGAGAAGCACCTTTGCATCTTTCCAGTTTATACCATTCATAAATCTACCTACTTCATCTACGTCACACATATATGGACTTACAAATGATGCTCCATCTATTTTAAGTCCTGTTCCAATAGTATAGTAATCATCGGGCGTCCTTGAAGCTTCCCAATAAATAATTCCGTCTTTGCCTATCTTTTGGTAAATTTCTTGAATCTTGTTTCCTATTTCTTCGTCTTCTGCTGATATGGTCGCTACTGGGGCAACAGAATCTACTGAAATCTCTTGACTTTGTTTTCTAATTGAGTCCTCTATAACAGGAATAAGCTCATCAAGTGAGCGTTTAATTTCCATAGGACTCTTCTTTCCGAGATATTTAGTTCCTTCTTCTAAAATCGCAGCGGTCAAGACACAGGTAGTTGATGAGCCATCACCACTTGCCTTGTTAGCTCGATTGATTGCCTCTAATAGAATCTTCCTGCCGAGTTCTTCATTTGGGTCTTCGAACCGAATCGCGTTAGCTATGCTATATCCATCATTAGTAGCATAGAATCCTGGACGTTCCAATGCTTCAATAAGCACATTATTTCCAGATGTTCCCATAGTAGAACCTACTACGTTAGCAATTTTCTTTATGCCCGACATTAGTTTTTGTGAATTGTTTGTTATTAAATTATCCATTTTGGGGGTATTCTCGATTAAAAAGTGGGTCATTAGCTCTTAAAACTCTTCGTATGTTAAACTGTAAATAATATAAATCGGGTGCATTATTCGGAAAAAACTTTGTTGTTCCACACCGCTCACATCGCTCTACAATTCCGTCAATCCGTTGGTCTATTGTGTTAAACTTATGGAGAAAATTTCCTTTACAAACTGATTTTCTATATCGTCGGCTCATCATAGGCAACTATTTCATCATATTGTATGAACCATTGAAACTTCTTTTTGTTTTGAGGATTTGAATATTTCTTTGCCATATAGGAATCAAAATACACAATTGAACCAATAGGGATTTCTAAATTTTCTGCCTTATCTACCACAATTCCCATTTCTTCGTAGGTGCTTTTATCTGATTTCAAAAATTCGTCAATTTCTATGGGGTCTATTTTGACGTAATTATTCAATAACTTCTGCATTTTCTTCAAATATATCTTGTTTAGGCAGTACGATTATCGCCTTTTTCTTTTCTTTTTTTGTGGAAACGTCTTTTACTAATACTGTTTCTAACTGTTCGTTTTCTACTTTATCAAATGTAGAATACTGCGACAGTTTCCAAAGATTTTTAATTCTTTTTAGAATCATTTTTTAGGGAAAAAGTTTTGCGCGTCTTGTTGTTTTTTTAATTCTTGTAAGTCAACGGGACTTGTTTGAATAATTATCTTAAATTCACCTTGTTCACTTGGGACAAATACAGGAAGTGATATAAAATCGACACTGTATTTTTTTACGAGTTCTCCATATTCCTCTAGGAACTTTTGTATATTAGTTTTTTCCATATATATATTATAGCATATTAACCCTGTGGATAACAATCACCAACCTCCATTTTCTATTGAATAGAATCCTAGTTTCGGTAAAATAATCCACATTATATAAGGATGTACTTTATTAAAATATATTTTATTTGGTATTAGATAACCGAATTTCCAATATAACTTTAAAAGTATTTTCTTATCCATATCTCTTAATCTTGTTTTTGACCCGTAATAATATCTTTCAAATCTTCTATCTCTTTGTCACGTTCGGCTATTTCTTCTTCTAAATCTTTAATTATTCCATCACTTTTTTCAGACAATTCTGTGCAAAACTGATACCATTCAATACCAAGACTTCTTAATTTTGCGTTTGCATTTCTTATATTCTCCATTGCCTCTTCATAATCTTTTCTAGAAGTTGGACTACTCCAATCAAGTTCAAGAATAAAATCTATATCAGGACAAGTATTTTCTGGTATTCCTCCGAGTTCCCTTTTCTTTTTTTCAATGAGACTAAATAACTCTCCTTGTTGTGTCCACATATCTTATTTGTTTTCTTTTTGACCTTTTAGGGATGGAAGTTTCAATACAATTCCCAAAGTACTCCCCCTGCAAGAAATATCTTTACTAAATAGTTCCTCAATCTCTTTTCTTATCTCCTCCCGTATGCTTTCTCTTTGGTGGGAGAGGAAATCCTCAATCTTTTTAGCATCTCTTTTTCCTAAATTATCAAATTCCCATCCCATACCCTCTAACAATCCTCTAAATTCTCTTTTCCAGTCCTTCTTGTTTATATTTTGCATAATTACTTGGTAATTTCCCCCGACGCTCTTAACCTATTTTTTATAATATCTATGTATTCTGGTTCTTTTTCTATAAGTATATAGTTTCTATTTGTATTTTTACAAGCTACACCTGTTGTACCACTTCCTGCCACATTATCTAATACTATATCTCCTTCGTTTGTGTAGGTTTTAATTAGATATTCAAATAGTGCAACTGGTTTTTGGGTTGGGTGAAGTGTTCCTCCTTTAGGAATATCCCTTGAGAAATATTGAATACTTCTCGGTAAAAGTTTGTCTTTTTCGTACACGTCTGAGGACTTGAAAAACTTTACATTTAGTCCAGCATCTTTTCTTTTTTGACTAAGTTGCAATGTATTTGTGCTATTTTGTTTTTTAGGATTTATTGTTTTTTGAGGATTATACACTGTTTTCCCATAAGCAAAAACAACAATATCTTCGTGGGTCTTCAATGGTTGAAAATTTGCTTGCAAAAAATTAGCTCCTCTGTCTTTTTCCCAAACCCAACAATATCTAAACATCTTTGTATTACTCATCACTAAAGCACTGGTAAATGGTTGTGATGCAGTGAGTACTATTGCTCCCTTATCTTTAATAATCCTTTTATATTGCTCCCATAATGGTTCAAAAGGAATGATAGTGTCCCATTTACACGCTGTAGTTCCATAAGGCAAATCTGCGAGTATCATATCCACACTCTTATCAGGCATTTCTTTCATAACTTCAAGGCAATCTCCTTGTATTATTTTATTTTCCCATTCTTTCTCGTTTGGTTGGGTCATAGGATTGCTATTGGTTATTGGAATAAAATTGCTGTTTGTTTTTGATACGCAACACATTTCTCCATTTGAACAACCTATGCAATTACATTTTTCTTTCATAAAGTAATTAGTTTGTTTTTTAATCTTCTATTTATAATGTCTATATATTCTTTACTTATTTCTATTCCAATATAATTACGATTATTTTTCTTCGCCATTTTAAGAGTTGTGCCACTACCTGCCATTGGGTCAAGTATTATATCTCCTTCGTTACTCCAAGATAGGATGTGATCTTCTGCCAGTTTTTCAGGGAATTTGGCGGGGTGATTAAATTCAGATTTACCACCAGAACCATAAGACCAAAGATTTGTGATTTTCTTTTTTGTATTTTCTACTTTAGCAATATGTCGCTTTTTAAGCGACCCATCTGTTTGTCTATATGTTGAGTGATATTCTTTTACTCCATGTATTTTGTCGTTTTCAATAGCATTAAATGTGTTTGGTCTTCCTTTACTGAGAACAAACATATATTCAAAACAATTTCCATATCTCCTAAGCGTTGGGTATGCTGGTGGAACTGTGGTTTTATGATAAATCATAGTGTCTAGTAAATTAAAACCGATAGAATTAAAATAAAGTGCTTGTCTAAAGGAAGAGAGACTTTCACAAAAATTACTTGTTTCGTCTGCCACTACCCAGACACATACTCCACCATCTTTTAATACTCGGTATAATTCTTTAGCGATTCCTTCAAAGTTAAAAGTATATCCTTTGTATGTTCGGAGATTATCGTAAGGGGGAGAAGTCAAAACCATATCTACACTCCCATCAGGTATTTCTTTCATTACCTCCAAACAATCTCCTTGTATTACTTTATTCTTTAATTCTTCTATTGTTTTCTCGTTTGGTTGGGGCATAGATTTATTT
>JAEHJW020005426.1_pt1 | contig 29454 bp, 49 predicted proteins | sample 9271431 | NCBI WGS metagenome assembly JAEHJW02 | reverse complement strand
GGAGTTTTCCCCTCGTGCCGACCCATCCCCACCGAAAGTTAAGAGCCCTTTACTTCTAGGCGAAAGCAGCGTATACTACGCTAGTTGATTGATCCAGAGTACATCATGACCAAACCCTCCGCGCAAGCCGCGCATCGCCTCAACAACGATATGGTGAAGAAGATCGGGGAGTTAAGCCACGAGAACAATCGCCTTCGAAACGAAGTCCAACTTCTCAAGCCTTTCTATGAGCGCCTGTGGATGATTCGCAAGACCCTTACCCCCGAAGCACAAGAAGACTTGGAGTACATTCACGACGTGTACTCCCGGAACGGTGAGGCTCCGAAGGAACCCGAGCCCAAGAAGGAATGGGTGTGCCCTAGGTGCGGGCGCGATAGGCTCAAAGAGCCCTGCGACCCGGTGAACTTCTTTAGCTGTCCGATGGTCGCTGTGCCGCATGGGCATATTTCCCTTGGACAATGGACGGAGAACGTGCGATGAGTCTGAACCCGTGTAAACATGGAGCGATGGTAGGGTGGTAAACAACACCATCATCGAGTGCCAACAGTGCGCCGAAGAAGCACGACGCGCGATCTACCCCTCGACGAACGCGCAGCCGCGCGACTCCGGCTCCGGGATGGGAGCCCTAGAGCGGGCTGCTGTAGCACGCGAAGCCGAGGAAAAAAGGCTTCGATACCAGAAACAGCGCTTCGAGTTCATTCGAGGGGTGATTGGCCCGATTTATGCCGAACTTTGTAGCTCACGCAACTATAGTGATGAGATGAGCGCAATACAAGCTTTCTCCCGTGCTAATGTGCTATGGAACGAATACTATACTCGCTACCAAATGGATGTGGAGGGGAAATGACCACTTTACAAGACCGGCTGCGGGCGACCGGGCGCACTACGCGCCAGATTCAAAACGCTCCGCGCAACGCGTTTTACATTTCTTACTCCCAAACCGAAGCCGATCTGTACAAACGCATGGCATACTACGCGGATCGCTACGACCTGACTTTCCTTGCGTTGGGCGATTTGATGAGGGTGAGGGGTACGCGCCGACCCATCGTAGTGGATCATCACGTTTGGGAAGTCGCGACGAGAGAAGAACGCGACAAGCTTGTTGCGGAAATCGCCACTGCGCATCCCCGACCCCCTATCTCCCAAACGCGCGCCGAGCGCTTCGCACGAAAGATGCACGAGACTTACGAGCGCCTAGCGCCCCTTTTCCATTACGAAACTCGCCCAGAAACCCGAGAGTTCAACCCCGATAGCGTCAACGGGAGGTTGATGATCGCGGTGGCTTACGACATGCTCGAAGGCTTCGAGCGCGGGGAACTTTGAGTAGCTTTTCGCTCCTACCCGAGCTATAATTCCGACTATGAAGAAGATCCTTTTAGCCCTGCTCCTGGCGTTTGGAGCGCTTTCGACCTCGCAGGCGGCTTGGTCCGCAGAATCCCCAGTCCCCATTGCGAACAGCTAGGAACCGTGCTACAATACGAACTGGAACTCCGGAGAATGATATGGAACCGACTACCACTCTTAACCGTATTCGAGCCAACGACCCCTGCCGTCTAGGGTGGGAAAAATTGCTTAGGAACCTAGGCAAAACTCGCGGCGACGACGAAGCTTTGCCCTTTTCGAAGATCTTGAAAAGCAATGGTCTGAGAGATACGCTGTGGTGTATGCAAGTTGAACCGCATTACGCCCGCGAATGGCGCCTGTTTGCTGTAGCCTGCGCGCGCCAAGTTCAGCATCTGATGACGGACCCGAAGCGCATTGCGTTGATAGACGTTGCAGAGCGATGCGCTCTTGGCCAGATCAGCAAATTCGATATGACGTGGGAACGAAACAACGCAGAATTCTCGAAGGATCCAGTTTCGGACGTTGCATGGTTTGCGTGCGATCCCGACGCCTACAGAGCGGCTATCGACGCGGCGTGGGATGCCGAGCAAGCTATGGGAAGCGCCGCTGCGTGGAATGATGAGCGCGGTTTCGCTGGCGCCGAGGCGTGGGACAAAGCCGCTGCCGACGCTCGCGCGGCGCAGACTGCCGAACTTTTGCGACTGCTCACCGAATCCTCCCCAGTAACCGCAGAACAGACCCCATGATGAGCAAAGAAGCCGACAAAGAAGAACTACCCCGGGGGTTCGATTGCCCCGGATGCGGAGCGCATGTAGAGTTCCCCGTGTACGTCTACGCGCACTGGAGCGACCCGTTGACGTACACCTGTCCTGACTGCAACACCGCAACGGAAATTCGCCGGGGTCGCATCACTTCTACCAACAAACCGAAGAACCTGCATGACAAAAGCACTGCTTGACCCCCTGGGTAAGTTCTATACCCGTCTCGGGGAATTGGCGTTGAAGATCCGCATTTTCTTCAGTCCCCAACTCCAATACAATGAGTATCTGTACGGAGAGCCCCTACCAGCCATTTATACCGAAGGGGAAAAGCTGGTGTTCGCAGCGTGCAACGTCTTCGATCCGCGCGAGTTACTGCCGCCCGGATGGTACTTGACCCTCAATCCGTTAAAACACCTCGGACGAAACGTGGTTCGATACTGCTGGCGTTGGTGGAATGGGTCGGATTGGAGCATTGGTATTCACGAACCCGAAAACACCGACCCAGAGCTTGCAGGGAATATGGCGCGCCTTCGCGCGCCGAGTGATGTAGTAGTGAAGATTGCTTACAACGCTTACTACTGGCCCCCGAACGCTAGGGTAGAGGACCCTCGCTATACAGATACCGATTTTACCCACGTTGATCACTGAAAGGACTTAGATCATGTCTACCGTAGTTTTCACAATCCGCGACGAGCCGACTGAAGATGGAAAGTCGGAAATTCAAGCCCAGATGGATTTCGGGGAGGCTGGATACACCCCGGACAGCCTCGCCCACCAACTCGGCAGGGTCATTGCCGAGTTCTACCGACGCATGCTAGAGGCAACGATGGAAAGCACTAGCATCGAGGCGTTTGATGTAGCGGGGAATGCCATCCCCCTTACAACCGACGAGAATGGCGACCTTACGCCAGAGGTGTAAGCGCTATCATGGATCTAGACCAGCTAACCCGGGCCATCCTAGACGCCAACGAGAACGACCCGGGTGGGTTGATCTTGCAAGAGGGCACTCCGCCCTTTCCCGGCTGGTGGCTGACGCAATCGGGAGCTAACCCTCTCATATCCATCAATTGGCGTTGGTGGAATGGGTCTGATTGGTCAATGCCTGCGGATCCGTCGATGGATTCGGAAGAAGCCGAGTATTGGGCGCGTCGCACCGTTCCACCGACACGGGTAGGCAGTCATGTCTACACTCCTATGATTGGGTGGTGCTGGTATTGGCCATCTTACTCAAAGGTTCTCCGCGCCTTTCCCCCGGACTTTTTTTACGGGGACCTTCCCGCGTATCGAAAGATGTTAGCTAAGGCTAGTATCTACTCTCACATCAAGCAAATCGAGGCTCGTCGTGTTGAATCTACCTGACTTTCAGTTTTACTACTACATGGCTGCGGTTGCGCCGCGCCTAGATGCGTTGTACATCAGTGTTACCCTAGTGCTGGTGGCATGGCTGTTGATTGTTGTCAACGCGATGCGTGAGAAGATTATCACCCGGAAGGAATTCCTGCGCAAGATGTGCCGCGTCGGACTGGCGGGGATTGGTCTGGCCACCTTGGTAGCGCTTACGCCGCCGAAGGAAACTTGGATCGGTATGTACAACGGCGACCCGGTGGTGCAGTCTATCTTGCAAAGCCAGAGCCAAACACAACAGCAAGCCCAACAACAAGCCGAAGCGCTTGAACAAGCCCAGTCCCTCGAAGCCCAAGCCTCCACGCTTCTAGCCTCTACGCGGGGTAGCCGATGAAACTGATTACCGAGATAGGGCTGGAAGTGGTCCGATTCCTGCTGTTGTTTTGTGTGACGGTAGGAGTCCTTATCATCGGCGTGATGGTCACACACAACGCGCTGGTAGCGGGGTTCTTTGCAACGCTCGCAGCCCTGTGGGTGAACAGCCGCCTCACCCATGATCGCTGACCCCTTTACTTTGAGTCCCGATTGTGCTATACTACGAAAGATAGTCCCGTAGTATAACTGGAGTACACCGTGAGCGATTTCCAACTCATCATGCGCCTGTACGAGCTACAGGCGGAAGACGTAGCCCTGTTCGATGAAGATGGCTACCTGTTGAACCGCATCGAAGTGATCAACTATGTGTTAGCCGCCGAGGCTGACCGCAAACTCGTGGAGCAAACCTCTTGACACGCTATACCCAACGTATTCTTGTCCCTTCTGCCGATGCCGTGTGGAAGGGCGCGGTGCAACAATCCATCGTCCTTTCCATTCATACCGTAGACGGTTCTATCATCCCTGCTACCACTCGCCCCGAATTGGTGCGTGAGTTGGGGGTGGGACCGCTGCTCCGGGCGCAACTGTACTTCTGGAAGCCGGTGGCTGATCCCGGAGGATGTAAGGTGCTGGAGTTGAAGGACCGGAAATTCCTCTTTATCCCCTATGGGGATATCTCCGCAGTATTCTGCTACAACGTTCTTGCAGGCGAGAAGAAAACGCATGTAGGATCTATGAAGGATTGTATGGGTGCTTATGTCATGACTGAAACCGGTGACATTGATTACACCGGTTTTGGCAAAGAAGATATCAACCACACTCTATACGTTCTTCCCGACGCAGCCCTCGACCAAAAGACCCTTTCATGATCAAAGCCCCCTCTAGCAGCATTGTCCTAGCATCGGACGTTCACCAAGAATTCGGTTACACGAAGATAGAAAACCCACAGGGTGGGAAGGTCTTGGTGTTGTCGGGTGATATCTTCACTTCGCGCCAGTTCACCGACCCCGACGAGTCGAAGGTGGCGCGCGAGTTCTTCTCCCAAGTCACCGACGAGTTCGAGCATGTCGTGTACATCTCCGGGAACCACGAGTTCTACGGGGGTGACTTCCGCAGGACGGAACTGGACATTGCCGAATTCCTGGCAAGCAAAGGCTTCGACTCCCAAGTTCACTACCTCAGCCGCTACTGCCAAGATCAGGGCGCTTCGAAGTTCTACCACATCATCGACGGATGGTTGTTCGTGGGATCGACACTCTGGACCGATATGGGGAAGGGGAACGAAGACGCGATAAGTATGGCCCGGTTCGGGATGAATGACTATCACAAGGTCACCAACTCAGAAAAGCCGAACATCACTCCATACTCTGCGCGCAGAGTATCCCTGCTCGCCCCCGAAGACACCGTGGAAGAACACGTCAGAGTGATGGCGGAGTTGGAAGAAGTGTACCGTGTGAACAAGGGCGAACTGCCTATCGTTTTCATCGGACACCACGCCCCCACCCCGCAGAGCGTAGCGCCTCGTTTTGTGCGCGATACGTTGGGGAATATGGCATACGCGTCGGACCTGACGGAGTTTATTCTTCACCACCCTGACATTCTACTGTGGACTCACGGACATACCCACACCAACTTCGACTATGAGGTGGGAAATACTCGCGTGGTCTGCAACCCCCGTGGTTACATTGGGTACGAATCCCAAGCGGACCACTTTAACCCCCAGTTCATCCGTCTGGATGACACGCGTGAAGAGGATGTTGAAAATGTTTCCAACTAGTGAAGCCCAGCAAAACTGGGTAGCAACGGTGGAATGGGTTGATCGATCCACTCTACACTATTTGGTCAATCGCGTGACCAAAGAAGTCCTTATCACGATTCTGTGCCCCTACGGCGCTATCTCGCAAACGCACGAAAGTTTTTTCACCGATCCGTTCACCGGACAGCGTAGGACTTTCCTAGACCTTGACTTTGCGAAGGAAGCTGCGATGAGGTTGGTGTATGACTTCATACACTCGGAAACCGCAAAATGAAAATTTATACAGGAGTAACGAAATGAGTACGAATGACAAAGTGATCGTGCCCCCGGGCTACCAACTTCTAAACGGCGCACCAGGACTTTGGTTCGTGGTTCGTGAGCGCAACGGCGAAGTAGTCTTTCAGCTATACACCTCGCCGTATAAGCTTGAAAATACTGGTGTCGAATTCCACCTTTGGGAGGTAGCCCAATATGCCGGTTCCAGAACACCGTCACGCTTGTTCGTGAATGCGAATGCGGTATCTCACTTTCTGCATATGATGCTGTCCATCGATAAGGTGGTGGACGCGAGTGCAGCGAAGCGAGAGGGCGCGGAGCGCGAGCTATCCTAAGCGCTCAAATAGCAAAAGCTAGATCCCGAGAAGCCAGGATCGAATTCACAGATTTATCGTCGTTACGCGTAGCGTACTTTCCTACCACAGCCGTCCTCGATTGATGGATGTTAGTGGTAGTCGGGGCCACAACCGTTTGGTTAACTGTTGGCCCCGTTTCTTTTTGCGTTCCTGCTGGTGAGTGCATGACGCGAGGGGGAAGTTCCTTGGGCAGTGCGGTAGTGGTAGAGATGGGAGGGTGATCTGAGCCGGAGGTAGTCCCCGCGTGAACATAGCGCTTAAGGGTATCGAACGCGTGTTCTGCCCATCCACCAACTGCCTTTGCCCCATGCTCCACCGCGTTCCAAATAGCCTTCGGAATCCCGGTAATCAACCCCAGCAGCATCTTCCCTAGGTCTTTTACCCGGTCAGTGATCCCCGTGGCCACAGCGCTAACGTCTTTTGAGGCGGTGTCGTAGATGGACTCAAACTTCTTTTTCCACCCCTCCAGTGTCACTACCACCCCGTGGGTAACGTTGATGATGGAGTTGTGAACCCCATCTACGAAGGTGTTGATGGATTTCTTCCACTGTTGCAGCTTAGCAACGATTTCCTTCTGGTAGTCTTGCCAGAAGGTAAACGCCAGTCCACTCAGCGCTCCTACCCCGGCTCCGATAACCGCGCCTTCCGGTCCAAACATCGACCCTACTTGCAGCCCCAGTTCACCCCCCGCTAAGGCGTTACGTCCATAGTAGCCGGCGCGAGAGCTAAGGATGGAAGTGCCCGGTTTGTGTTGGAAAAAGCCTAGGCGGTTTCCGTGGGCGTCTTTGGTATCCCGGTCAAAGTTCTTGTAGCTGTCGTAAAGCTGGTATCCTGCGGCACCCACTCCGGCAACTCGCCCGAGTATAGAAGCCAATCCGGTCCCGCGACCTAGGATTCCCCCCAAAAAATTACCCACACCACCTAGCAGTCCACCCGCAACTCCCTTAACCCCGGCTCCGAGCACTCCACCCAACGCTGCGCCCTCGGCTCCGGTCGCACCGGCAGCGGCTACTGCCTTTATGTCAGTTTCACGCCAGCGACGTTCTAGCCTGCGATCAATACTTTCCACCGCAGCCAGGATACCCGTAAGGGTCTTTTCTAGGACAGGGAATCCGGCGACTTCGGACGCTTCGCCAGTTTCCACCCAACTGGGCTTGTTACCCCGTAGAGGCTCTACCGGAGGATTATCCTCAGCAGGACCCAACTTAGCCATCCGCGCACGCGCTCGATCTAGCCGAGCTACCACGTCCGGAGCCGCTGCATTCATATCCACTGCGCCGGGGGCTTCGGGAGTAGCTTCCATAGCCGCTTCCTTTTCCGAGTCGCTTACAAAGCGCGCATCGATGGCGCGAAGGCGTTCGGTCAAATCAGCCACTCGGGTGTAAAGGTGAGAACGGGAGGCGGCGCGCTCCCCTACGCGCTCGGTGAGGGATTCGAGCTTCTTGGTTTCGACGGCGATTTCTCGCTGAATCTTCATAGAAGCATCGTAGCGAGCGCGTAGGGCGGAGTCGCTTTGGTCGGCGTATTGCCCCGTGGCGCGCATGTCGTGGACGTATTGATTGCGGTTTTCGTGCCGCGTGAGTGCTCGGTCGATAAACCCACCAGTCCCCCGCTGCCAGATCCCCAGACGACGTTCTTCGAACCGCTTCACCATATCATCGTGCATCTTTTGTATGACGCTCGGGGAGTAAGCCTTTTCGAACGCAGAAACGATAGATGAGGATTGTTGAACTAGGGCGTCTTTAGTCGTTCGGTTCAACATGCGTAGGATGCGGGCGGAGTTTTCCTCCCCGGCACGCTGAAGCCGCGTGACTCCTAGCGCCAGGGTATCGTAGGACTTTTGGGCGTCTTCTTGGAGGGAGCGTTCGGTGCGGTCGTAAGCTGATTGGGCACGGCGCAATTCGGTAATTGCCCGCGCAAGGCTACGCTGCTTCCGTTCGAGGGTGGCAGTTTGGGCGGCGACGCTTTGGGCTTCCTTGTCTACTTGGGTAGAGGCGGAAGTCGCTTCCTCGGCAGTTTGCGGGGTGGGGATGTTACCCGGTCCTACTACATCATTAGCCATTATTGTTCTGTTCTTCTTGTTCTGCTTGTATTCGCTGGTCTAACAGAGCTAGGTACACTTCTAATTCAAAAGGGATCATTCCCTCTACTTCACTCAATGACCATCCGAATCTATCCATCAACCGAAAGGTCACTCGGTAATACGTTTCCAGCGTGGTGTGTCCTAGCGTGATTAGAAAAAATTCTCGATCCCTCTCAAATCCAGCACGTTATGCTTTCCGCACGCCGGACAATCAAACTCGGTGTGGAATCCCATATAGGGCATCGTGTCGAAGAAGTGTTGGATCTTGCGGAAATGCTCATCGGTGAGATTACCCAAAAACTCTACCAGTTCCTCTCGCGCCACTTCAGCCGGCGTAGTAAGGGTATCCCCCTCCCATACACATTCGATGCAATCGATTAGCATATCGGTTTCGTCGAAATTCTGACTGGTAAGGCGTCCGATACTGGTTTGTACCGTAGGGTAGCGAAGACGAATGCCTACCGAATCAGTGAGACGAATATCGCGAGTATGGCCCTCGGTAGTGACGCTGGTAACGTCGGTTTCTAGATTGACGGTCTTTTCGACGTGTCCGCTGCACCCAGGAGTGGCAGTGCAACGAATGATGAGGGGTTGGGTTTCTCCGACGCTCTTAGCCCGAATGCGAACAAAGAGGAATTCCAGATCCAACATACTCAGCGCGTTCATATCTAGCTTTTCGAACGTGCAGGCGTCAATCACCCCTCGAACACTTTCAAGAATGGTGGCGGCGTTCTCGGTTTGTTGGGCGAGCAGGAGAGCCTTTTCCTCCTTTACCAAGAAAGGACGAAACGTCACGTTTACCCCCGTCGAGGGGAGTGAAGCGGTGTAAACGGGGGTAGCAATCTTAGGGAGGGCCATATTCTCAATCTCCATTCTTTAGGGTCTTTGCCTCTACATCAATCACATCGGGCGTAGAGGGGCGTTTTAACATACTACCCAACAAATCCTGCAACTCCGACGTGGTACCGATGGCGAGGATGTTGTTGGTGACTTTGGTACCGGGGGCGGCGTCGGGATCTTCTCCGGTCTTTTGCTGCGCGAGCCACTTCTCCCGCGCCACAATGGCTTCCTTGAGTTCCCGGTTCATCTCAATGAGGTTCTTGGTGACTATGGCGTAGGCTTCATAGCTGCGAGGTTCCTCGTTGCTTTCCGCTGCGCCTTGCGAGCTTTCCATGGCACTGTTAGCCCTAGCGATAAGCCGGTTGAGGTTGTCGATGACGCTATCGTAGGGGCTTTCCGGCTCCCCCTCCTTCCTTACTGCTACGGGAGCTAGAGCACTATTGCTAGCCGCCGCGTCCATAGTGTCGAAGATGTTTTGAAGGTTCTTATCAATGTTACTCATGATGCAAGGGGAGAGGTGGGAATGAGGGTGGAGAAGCTGTTAATCACCGCTGCCTGATTACCCAGCGGCACATTACTCAGGTTGAGTAGAGTTAGAGGTGAACCCCCTCCGGCGAGGACTTGAAAGGCGTTTTGACCTACTTGCCCACCTAGATTCCCAGCCATCTGCACATAGGGAATAAGGTACGACGGAAGCCCGTTCAGCCGCCCAGTTTGGGTGTCGTAGCCTGCAAACGCGTCCAAAGGTGCAGACGAGACAAAGTTAGCATTCTTGAATACAAATCCCACATTAGCAGTGAGGAAGTTAGGATTGTCGTGGGAAAATGACGGCTGTCCCACGCTGTAGGGGTAAGCCTCGTTGAGGCGGTAGGTGCAGAGGGTGTCCCCGGTACGGGATAGCCCGTAGATTTCGATGATGCCGATGAAATCATCATAGAAGGATTGAGTCTTGGTTTCGGGGTCCGAGATGAGGTTGATCCACTGCTCAAACACCAACCGCGCGTCGAAGTCGCCGTCCATGTAAAAATCTACTGCCACCGGGGAAAAGGTGCGGTTCCCGGGTAGAGTTCTCACTTCACCGAAGTTTTGATACGGGCGCGTAGTCAATGCCAAGTCCGGTACCGGCACGCGCGCAGCGTAGAGCCCGAGGGTTCGAGAGGTGAAATTTTGGTACGGAGCCAAAAACCTCGGCAACGTCACATTTACCCCATAGAGGTTAGTGCGAGCTAGGCCACGGGCTTTGATAGCGGTGATAAACTCTTGGAGAGCCATGGTAGGAGTTCTAACTAAAAGTGCAGGATACTTACATCCATTTCCCTCTAGTTATCTCATGCCCCTAACCAACACGCGCCCCGGAAACCCTCCCACATACGACAGGGTTTTCAAGCAGTTTTCACTCACCCAGCAGAAACTCAGGAACTTCGACCCTAATACGGCACGTTCGATGGACTGGTTTTACTCGGTGGCACGCACTGCGCACGATTTGACGGTGAACCCCCGGCAGATTATGCGATCCGACACGGCGCGGCTCTACCCGGTGAAAGACATTAAGGTGGGGGAGTTGTTGTTTTACTTCTATGATCCGAAGTACGCAGAGGAACTACCCTTTTACGACCAGTTCCCGCTGGTGTTCCCGTTTTCCCTGCGCACCGATGGCCAGGGATTCTTCGGGATCAATCTTCACTACCTCTACCCGCGCGACCGGTTGGAGCTTATCCGCACCCTCCAACCCTACAAAGACGGCGTGGGTGAGAGGGCGAAATTGTTGTGGAACTATGGGGTGTTAAAAAGCATCGCCGGCTCAAACATCACGTCCAACGCAGTCAAGCAATACCTGTTTAGCCATGTGCAGAGTCGGGCGTTTCGAGTCCCCTACGGAGATTGGCCCATGGCAGCGATGCTCCCGGTGGAACGCTTTGTCAAATCGGACAAGCATCAAGTGTGGGCAAGGACTTCAATTTTTTGAGCGGTCCACACCCAGATCCTCGTCCGTAATCACCAAGAACTTCGCCCCCATAGAAGCCGCTGCCGAATCCGCCGCGTCCCATTTCGCTCTATTCACCGCCCAGGTTTGCTGTTCCTCTAAGAGGCGAGCGCGAGCCTTGGCGGTGGCTTTTTGTGCAGGTACCGGGGGAAGGGTTTCGTACTTGGGCTTAATCTCCACCCAATACTCCTTGAGCGCGGAGGACTTGTCTCGAACCCAAATGCGAAAGTCGATGAAGTAGCGATGCTTCTCGCCGTCGAGCGGGGAGATGTAGGGGACGATTAGCTCTTCACTGACCCACTTTTCCACCGAAGGATTTCGGTCACACCAAAGGGCAAAGCGCTTTTCTAGAGCGCTCCGCAGAATGATTTGGGATAGGTCCCCGGCGTACTTTTGGGGATGGTGTGGGGAAAAGAGAGCCGGCTTCGGGTACCGCTTCATGCCAAACACCCCCAAGGGTTAGATCCCGAACAGTGCGTGTACCGCTGCGCTGAGTCCGTGATGGAGGTAATCGTAGACCATAGCCACCCCCAGAAACGCCCCCGTTACCAGCCAACGAATCTTGTTCATTTGGCTCATTTGGGCGCGAACGTGGGCGAGTTCCTTCTTCAATTCGTCTAGGTGCTTTTGGTTCTCGAAGGTGACGGCAGAAGCTTCGGCTTGGCGTGTTTGAGCGGAGGCGAGTTCTTGCACGCTCTTTTGAAGTTCTTCGACTTTTTGGTTTTGCACCGCGCTGGCTATGCTTAGAGATTGGGCAGCGTCGGCTATTTTGCTAACCGACGCGTCCAGACGGTTCAGGAAGGAAATCGTCTGTTCTAGTTGCGCCTCGACGTGTGCAGTGGAATCAGTACCCGGCATTTTCTTTTGGTTATATTAGAGTTTGTTAATGTTTCCACACAGAACGTCTACTTCTACACGCCCTTCGTTACCCTCGGTAGTATATAGGGATTCCCCGAGGTTGCGCGCCGGGCGCTGAATCTTGTGCCACCGACCCCCTCCACGTCGATTGAAACGGATGGCGCGTTGTTGGTCGCCGCAGCGCAGGACGATAATCCCCCTAGGGTTCCGACGCGCGTAGTCATACAGATCGTTTTCTTCTTCGTTGGTGGTGTCGAGGTACGTGGCCCAGCGAGCGAACTTTTGCTTACCCCGAGAGAACTTGTTGAAAGTGTTTGTAGACACATTGAATTCACGGTAGCGCCGAGCCGCAGCCGGTGTGACCACCGGTTCGTGCTCCCCGGGAAGTCCCGCAGTAGAGTTCACCGGGGCATCTTCGTTTAGGATGCTCTGGACCAACACCGCTTCCTCTAGGGGCAGGTATTCTTCGGCGTTCTCAGCTAGAATCTCAAACTGTTCTACCATAGACTCCGTAGTGTAGAGGACTCGATGGGTGTAGCACTCTTTCACGAGCCAGTACGCCGCAGCAATCGACGCCACCGACCCCGCCACGCTGCTGTAGAGCATGGCACGCTTTACTCTCACTACCACACGGGTCAGGAGGGTCCACGCGCGCTTTTCTTCTTCCGTTTGGGGCTTCTTGAGTTGCTTCCCCTCATCATCAATCAACCCCAGCCGATACGCGTCGAGGTCTTCGAACGGTGTGGTAAGGAGTTGAACAATACGGAAAGCGAGCACTCCGTCAACGAAATTCATTATTGAGCCTCTTTGAAACGAGTAAGTTGGGTTTGAACTCCCGGATCGATTCTAACCGCTTCCGATTCCGAAAGAATACGAGCCATTACCATCCCTGCATATAGCACGTCATAGTACGGCTCGGCTATGGTGTAATCAAGCATGTAGAAAGCATGAGTTCCAAACACGTTAAAAAGCACTCGAATGTGATTACACAATAGCCCAACCGTAGAAGCAGTTAGCTCGGCGTCGTCGCGGTTTTTGATTTTGATGAGAAGGCGTTTGATACTGACGAGGATTCGAATGTCACTTTCAAACTCATCCACACTAGACACATTGCGCTCGGCGTATATTTCTAGACAGCGATTCAAAAAGGCTGTATTGGGGTTGGTAGTGTCTTCGGTAATAGGCATAGAGAGGAAGCTAACGAAAAGGGCTGAATGCCCTGCGAGAACATTCAGCCCTGAGTTCAAGTGTATGAAAACTGAGCGTAAAGAAGGTGGGCGAAGTAGGTATCGCCCGCTTTCATTAGCCAGTAACTTGAGTGTTGTTCGGGTTCTTCCCGGCGTAGGCTTCCGTCTTGTTCATAGCGACAAGAGGCTCAATCTTGTATCGAGTTTCCCCAGCCCCGTCCACGTAGCTACGGTACCGGAACCAACCCGGCGTCTTCATCCCCTTCGACCGGTTGGCAGTGAGCGCCGCTTGGTCAATGGATAGAAAGAGGTAGGCGTCAGTAGCTTGATCGTAGACGCGGTTGTATTCCTTGAACGCGACCAGAGCGCTAGCAGTCACTCCACCACTTGGAGCGGCAGAGAAAGTAGCAGTCGGCGGCGATGCGGTAGTGTAGCCTTCGCCCGGATCGGTAATAGCCACGCCAGTCACTTCGCCCGAGGCGTTGATAGTGGCGGTACCCGTAGCGGTAATTCCCCCGGCAGGCGGCGCCGCGAACGTAACCGTAGGGGCTACCGTGTAACCGGAGCCCGGTTGCGATACGATAACCGCAACGACTTGTCCTCGTCCGATAAACTTAGGAATCCCGGCGTCGGTATCAGTGTCTCCCCACAGCGGCATGTTTTTGTCTCCAAATGGTAATAGAGGGTAGTAGTGGTTTCAGGAATAGTTAGGAGGCGGAGCTTTTAACCCCAACCACCAACGATTCATCGGTGGTCATATCGGCATGGGCGAACATATCGTCCAACACGCGATCAATTTCATCGTCCGCCCGGTCGCCTAGATGGCGGTAAAGTCCGGACTTTTGCATAGCGTCACGCAGTTCTGACCGAGTGTCCTCAGTCAGCCGGCGTAGCCCCATTTGCATATACGCCGCAACGTTGCTGGGGATGGTGTAGATGATCTTCATAGTCTGTTCATCTACCATCCCGACTAGCGAACTACGGCACTCAATCAGGAAGTCAGTGTAACGCACGGGCTTGGCGCTTTCCTTCTTAACGGTGGGACGGGGAGCGGTCTTGTTGGGGGTTTCTGCCTTGTTAAGCCCCTTCTGCACTTCGATCATGTTCTTGATCAGCATGTTAGGGTCGAAAGATGCAGTAGCAGCGATGTATGCCGAGCGCTCGAACAGGCTCTTGAGCATGGCAGCGGCTTCTGCGTCCCCGTTTGAGTCTGCAAACAAGGAATGCACCGCGTACCACCCTCCCTTAATACCCACAGAGAGAATAGCGGTACGCGCAATATCCACTCCGATAGCCTCGCTGAAGGCTTTGATGGCGTTTTGGTGGAATCCGTGCTCAACCAAAATATGACCCATTTCACCCGTAGCGCAGACAGTACCAATAGCCAGCGCGAGTTCCTTACCGATGGCTTTGACACCGTTCTTTTCGTGCTCACTCAGCGCTCCCCATCGATCCGCTAGGGAGCCGGGGGTAGTGGCAAAGCGATGCAGCCCTTGCGCCCCGTGCTTCCACTCCGCGCCGAGTTCCTTGGCAAAGTGCCCGGAGGCTTTCATCAAATTCTTCACCCCTCGCGCTAGGGTCTTGCGTTCCTTGGTTTGGGGGTCCGAGAGTTCTTCCATCACCTTCACATCCACTTCGGGGTTCCAGTTCAGGAAGGTCTTCGCCATCACATTGCTCACTTCTTTCGTCGCGCCTGCCGCTAGGCTAATAGCGCTCTTGGCGGTGAGGGGACGGTGCAAGTCCTCTAGGTGCTCGTGGGCGGAGTTGTCCGAGTCGTGTTCTTTGTCTAGAACACGCTGGTGGGCTTCGGCATTCTTACGCCGGAATTCATTATGTGCTTCACCCCGCCCATTACGCCAAATGCGATTTTGCCCGTGTTCGACGTTACGCTTTTCGTTGGCGTCGATAGCCGCCTTATTGGACTTGTGGCGGTTATGGGGCTCGTCGGCGCGTTTTACGTTGTCTTTCTTCTTGAGGGGGAAAGAGGTACGGTAGTAGATGCTGCGCGGGTTGGCGCGCATCTCGCGTTGTTCGTCCGCGCTATACCCGTCCCAGGCTTCTTTCGAACCCCGGTTAACAGCTTCATCTAGGAGGTAAAATGGATTTTCGATCATAAGGAAGGTCGGACTGGTGTTAGGTGCATTCCCACGCGCACAGCATTCATCATATTTAGTGCAGACGTACTCGGCAACCAACTGGGCAACCCACGGGAGTACATTTTCAAATCCCCATCCGCTGCCGCGCTTCTCATCTTCGTCGCGCTCATCCCTACCACCCCTTCGGCATCCGGATCACGAGCCCCGGCGCTGATGACGTGAATGGAGGCGAAGGTAAAATCCTTCCCATTGTACTTGTTTAACAAGGATTCAAACTCACTTACCCTATCTGCCCCAGCTACCATAAAGAGTCGCGAGTACCCCTCGCGGTTCAAATGTGCAGCGGCTTCGAGGAAGGTCCTCACTTCCCCCACAGCAGGTAAAACTTCGGGAACCGACGAGTTAATCATCATCTTCAGAAATTTGATCTTTTGATCCACATTCAGCGGGTTACGCCGGGGGTCTTGGGAGTTGGACACATAAACGTAGAGGTCGCCGCGATTCTCGGTAGCAACTTTTACCCCTGTTTCTATCAGCAACAAATGCCCTATGGTAGGTGGTTCAAACCTACCAAAGACCAAGACAGCGGTTTTCCCGTCGCTGTTTGCCGATTCGAAAAGCTGGTAAAGACAAGTTGCCATAGCCGCTGGGGTTAGTAGTAGAGTTGTACCGCAGTGGTGACAGGGGTTGACCCAGGTACCCCACCATTAGCCGGTAGATAAGCCAAAATCTTCCCATCCATACTCATATCGAACATGTTTATAATGAAGTCTCCCCCACTAGCGCCCTCATCTCCATACGTCATTGTCACGGGTGGGGAAATAGTAGTCTTCAAGCTCCACGATCCACCACTTTTACTATACACCCATATAGTCGGGGTATTTGCGTAGGTGTTACCTGCTAAGATTGCAGCTACATTACCATCCTTACTCAACCGTACACAAGCCCCAATAGCTACCCCATACCCATAAGTAGTATTATAGGTGTAGGGACCGGGAGGCAAAAAGGACTGCTCGAAAGTCCAACTCAAACTGGTAGAGTTGGGAGAGGTAAAGGTAAACGCTTGCCCAATGATAGTTCCGGAACTATCGGTACTTTGATCAGCGCCGATGAGTACCTTAGTCCCGTCCGCATTGAGTGATACACTAGATCCAAACCCTATTAAGTTCAACCCGTCCGTTTCTGCGGCGGGAAGGGCTCCGCCGATAAAAGTGCTAGAGAAGGAAGCCCACGTAGACCCAGTTTTTCTAAATATTCCCACTCCAGATACAGGGTATGCAGGGCCATAATTCAAACCGGCTGCAATCGTATTCCCGTCTGAACTTATAGCTACGCTAAACTCCGCTGGGTCGGTGGTGCTAGCACCTAGAAAACTGCTAACATTGATGTTTGTTACAAAGTTTAGCGCACCGCCTGAAAACGTAGCTACTAGAACATAGATGTTAGTGGGGTTGTTAGCATCGCTCCATGCAGTAGCCACCGTGTTCCCATCGGCGCTTATTGCCAACCGATTACCAAACATGGGGGGTGTGGGGGTTCCGGCAACTAAGGGGGTATTACTACTCCAACTCGTACCATTATAGGTGTAGACCCAAATAGCTTCACCACTCAAATCACTAATGGCTAGATGGGTTCCGTCCGCATTCAACGCCAGCGGGAATCCGAAGGTGGTGCTGGGACTACCAGAAGGGTCGTTCGAGGGCCATTGGAAACTTGCCGATTGAATCCACGTATTTCCCGAGCGGTTGAAGATGACTACGGTGTTTCCTGTGCTTCCCGAGGCCAATGCAGCCATCGTGCTTCCGTCCCCACTCACCGTTACCGCTTTGTAGAAGTTGGTACCGGGGGGACTGAAAAGAGTGCCACTAAAGGAGTAGATGTAATTCTGAAGGCTGTCTGCCTTGTTGCTAACAGGCGCAGCCAATCCACTCCAATAGCAGTAAGGAGTCGAAGCGGTCAACTCGCGCAGGTTCACGCTTCCACTAGAGGGAAGTCCCAGTGCCGAGGTAACATCGGGAGAGAAGGAAATAGGAAGGGCGTCTTTCAGTGACATGATTACAGTTCGTCGGAGTGCATAGTGCGCTTGGCATTGTCGAGGTACTTAGAGGCTTCCTCGCGAGTGGGGAAGCCGGGGTAGCCGCTACTCATCAGATTATCCTTCGGCACCCAGTTCTCGTTGTTGTGATCGAAGACCAGTTCCCAATCGGGGTCATAGATCACCCAGGTCCCACCCATTTCGGTCACTGCGATATCGCCGGCATCTTCGAGCATGAACCTCACCCATCCCTCGTTCTTTTGTTTAGAGGCATAATACGCTCCCAACGCCATGCGGATGCGTTCTTTTTCGCTCTTGCCTTCGAATTCCTTGTTCTTGGAGTGAACAAAGTCCTCGATCCAGTCCGACGCGGTAGCATCGGGGGGAAGTTCTTCCTTGACGGGCTTCTTGTCGTCGGGCTTCTTTCCGTGGGGGAACCATTCCTTCGACGGTCCACGCCATCCGAGGTTGTCGTCCCAACCGGGAGGAATTGCCTCGTTCAAGTCATCTTCCTCGTCGTCCTCGTCGTCGGAATTGGGGTCCGGGACCGTTCCTTCCGTCACCAGTAGGTCTACCCCACGAGTGACGGTGACCTTGAATCCGGCGCTGCGAAGTTCGGCAGCAAGTCCATTAGCCGCATCGCGATCCACCGCCGTCATCGTCAGCCCGGTATCGGGGGTCGGAGTATCGTCCACATCCACCGGATAGCCGCGAATGACATTACGTCCCACTTTTAGGGGCTCGGTCATATAGTGGCTCAACCGGTCATATAACCCCTCATTCAGGGTTCGGATTTGATCGGTGAAGAATTGATTGAATGGTTTCATATTGCGATTACCCGTGCTTACGGTACTCGATGTTGCGGAGTTCCTTACGAATCTCATCATCCGAAGGCTTGTGATCGTAATACTTGAAGGCACGTCCGGTGTGGATGCTGATGAATGCCCACTGCTTCTTCCCGGTTTCCGGGTTCACCTTCTGGTCGATAAACTTGGACAGGTCGGCGGGACCGTCCTTGTCTTCTTCCTCTTGTAGAGCTAGGCGTTCTTCCAGTCGCTTCACACGCTTGCGCAGGCGACGGGCTTCCTCAACTTGACCGGCGTTTTCGGCTTCGCGAGCCCCGCGCAGGTACTTGGAAATGAGGGCGCGCACTGCTTCGTCACTCAACTCGCGTTCGCCAGGGGCATCGGCGTTTTCCGCCACGGTCTTCCCGGTGCGCTGCACGCTTTCGGCGCTGTGCTTGTAGTATTCGACGGCGCGGAGTTCCTTGCGGATTTCATCATCCGAAGGCTTCTCAGCCCCGAAATACTTGAACACCTTCGACGGTTCGTGGATGTCGATGAACGCCCACTCATCTTGCCCAGTGGACGGGTTGTGCTTCTTGGCAATGAACTTGGACAAATCTGCCGGTTCATTATCCGACTCTTTGATGAACTGGACAAATGACTTCATGGTGTGGGTACTCTTGTGAGGTTAGTGTTGCTGAAAGGAGCGCTTCCACTCGGCATACGCATGCGCGGTGTCGGAGTGTTCTAGGGTAGATCCGATTTGGTCCCCGGGGACTCGATACAAGAAAGAGTCGTCTCCTACCCCACCAACCGGGGTGCGTGCTTCCCAGGGGACGCAGGCGACGCGAAGATGACTCACCTTTCCACCCAAAGGAGTCGTCCCATGCCAAGTTACGTTCTTCGACGGGTCAAATTCCCACCCATTCACGCGCCCGTAACGGCATTCCACCCCATTGACGCGCACGGGCTTCTTGAAGCGTACAAAGTCTCCGATGGCATAACTGTCGCCGGAGGATTCGCGAAGGAACTGATTTAGGGTTTTCATTTGGGGATCGAAAAGGATTGACCAGATAGTTAGAAAACGCGCGTAACGTGTTGATTAGTGAACGTGCAACACCGTGCAAACCCGCCGAGTGGGTCCATATACCACTACTTCACTTTGAGAGCCCCAGAGGGCGAATTCATCAAAGTCCGAAGCCATCGAGTGAAACTCATGCAGAAGGTGGTATAGCAATACCCCAGCAGCGCGGAAGGAGCTAATGTCCAGCGTTCGCCCCTCCCCAAAGGGAATGATCGAGTTGATCTGCGTCAAGAAGGGTAGGGCTTTTTGGTATTGGGTTTGGATGGACGCAGGGGATAGGGTATCAATGTCCAGGTTGTTAATCGCGTCGGTGTATTTGGAAAAGAAGTTATCTCCCGCTGCGATGAACTTGCGCATAGCGTCGTAGTTGACTAAAATCTCCGAAGCCTTAACTTCCGATGATACCACCACAGAATACTTACTTTTCGCCTGTCCGTGGTGAATCTCGTCGTCAAAGTCATCGGCTTTTTGTTCCGAGTCAGTCCACGATTGGAGAGGCTTGTTGCTGACGCTTACCCCGCCTTTCCATCCTACCACCGGCGTCTCGGGAGCCGATCCCACGGGGTGCCATCCTACATCGCGATACAACACCGTATCCTTAGGAGTCCACCCCACGATAGCCGAGACTCGGTGGGCAACTTCTTTGAAGCGCCGAATGACGTAGGGATCGACATAATCCAAGTGCATGTACTTTCCACCGTACCACGCTTTGATTAGCGCGAGGTCGTTGTTCAGCACTTCTAAACTCATACCCGGCGCATCTTGCAGCCGGGCTTCAAACAGAGTGTAAGTCTTAAAGTCAAGCATGATTACGAGTTGAACACTTCCAAAATCTTGCAATGGCGCTCTCTAGGACCCACTACCACGATTTCGTCTTGTTGAGCTAAGGTATCTTGTGTAAACTCAAAGTGTAGATAGTGAAAATCGTGAATGATTTTACCTATGAGGTCTTTGGGGGAGGCGTTTGCAAAGGGAAGCACTTTCTCAAACTTATCCAATACCTCGGGGGATAGCGCCTTGTTAGTTGCCATGCCGTTGTAGTCCATCCCCAGAATAGTAATAAAGAAGTTGCCAGCAGCATCGATAAATTTGATCATGCTGTTTTGGTTTACCAGTTGTTGGTCTGCCGGGATGTCCGACTGCACCACCACCGAATACCTACTTTCCGATTGCCATGAGTGAATTTGTTTGTTAAACCGTTGAGCTAGAGACTTTTTATCCGTCCACGATTGAACCTCTTTGTTGCTCACGCTTACCGTTCCACTCCACCCCTTTACAGGAATAGTTCCACCAGCCAGTGCGTGCCAACCTACGTCGCGGTACAAGGTTTCTTCCTTCGGAACCCACCCCACAGTCCCGCAGATACGATGAAAGGCTTCTTGGAGGAACTGTTTGTCTGCTGGTGCAATGGTATAGTCGTGCATCCAACGACCATTGTACCAATTGGTAATGATTTTCAAGTCCTTCAGCAACAGATCCCAGCTTAACCCGGGGGTATGTTGGAGGGTGTCTTCAAAGAGGCAGTAGGATCGGAAGTCTAGCATGGTTCTTATCGGTACAGGTTCTTGTCGTTGGGGTGGCGCAGGGAATACCAAATCAACTTGGCACTGGCGGAGAGCCCGCGCAGGAATCCCATTAGTCGATTGGCGCGTTCGGGAGAAGATGGTAATAGCATAGAAAGTTACCCCTTGTTTTGGAAGTTGGCGGCAGAGAAGGTGAAGCGGTCTACAAACTTGACCACTTTTCCACTATCCTCGATAGCTACAAAGCCCTCGGGATTGGTCGGGATGAGTTCGCCGTTTTTCTGGAGAAATGTCCCTAAATTGTTCAACGAATTCAAGTGCTTAAGAAGCACCATTTTTGCTTGGGCCAATGCAATGTAGCCCCTATAGGCGAGCATTGCGCCTGCTTGGTACTCGGAGAGGGTCTTCATCATCCTCACCGCCGAGTCGGAGTGACGCTGCTTAGCAGGTGACGTTTTCACCGATGCCACCTTCTTGTCCCAGTACCCCGCGATCCATTCCCGAAGCCCGGCGACGGCTTCTTGTGCCGATGTGATAGACTTACCGGAGCGAATGATCGAGTTGTTGTAGGTGGACACAACCAAGCTCCAGTCTGGGCTTGCAGCTACCATCGTCAAGAATGCTACCGCGTCGCGATTGGCAGCGATTTCTTTCGACAACTTTAGAGCGTAGTTGATGGTGGTTTGTTCTTCGCCTGTAAAGTTGAATTGGGAAGTGAGGTTCGGTAGAGTCGCGTCCATATAGAACACTTGGGTGCTGGGGCGCAATCCCTTGCAGGAATACCCAAAGTGGGCAGTCATGTTTTGAAGATCCACGCCGGTGTAGTACGTGTGAAACACGATGCCCATTTGCGACGCGGCGACCCGTTCCCCTAGCGGAGTTCCTTCCGGAACGGCATAAGTGATCGTGTTGGGGGTAAACACAATCATTCGGTTACCTTGTATAGCCGCGCGGCGCAGGTCGGGTCGGGTGTAAAGGAAGTCTCCCTGCACAACCCCATCAATACCCAGGTCACGACAGTATTTCAGGGCGTACTGAAGCTTCTCGACCAGTCCAGGCGCGTGGCCGTGGTTATACTCGATGTCGGCTTCGGTGCGATTGATCTTGGGGTTTTTGTTGAAGACGCTCTTAGTCCCCACCCAAAAGTCCCCTCCAAGGTTGGCAATGATGATAGAGGGGGAGCCATCGATCTTAATGGTCAACTCAGTCAAAGCTATCCCCCGATAGTAGACTAGCCACCGACGCCACGATTTCTCGCGCCGCAGCTAATCCCGGCAACCCCTCTTCAAACATCAATTCCTCTAGGTGACTAAGGTGTTTGAGTTTGGAGGTGTCGTTTACCTTTTCTTCTAAGTAAGCGTTAAAACGAGGAACTGATGTACTCATACAAAGCTAATGTCGTTATTGAAGGTGGCTTCGAACATGGTACCGTCCCATTCAAAAAACTTCATCAAGTTTTCCCAAGACCGTGCCAGCCACGCAGTAATTCGATTCCACAAAGCCACTATCCAATGTAGCATCCTACGCCATAGGGCTACTAATCGGTTCTCGTCACGCGCTACGGCAAATCCCTTTTCAAACCCATCAATATTCATCGCGACCACAGCGCGGTAAATGTACTCACCCGTCTTCCCCACCACCTTACCACCCGAGCGAATCTTCACCCCATCCGTTTTCATTCTCACTTGTAGTGAAGCGCGCGAGGCCAACTTCTTACACAACTCATCGCTAGAAGTCGAATCATACACTACAATGCTTCCGGTTTCATTCGTGGCTAAAAGCTTATTCGCGCATGCTGGGCTGTTTGCCCCGAACTTAGCCTTACCGGTCAACGCCTCGCGAATCCACTCAATTTGGAAGTGTGGGTTGGTAGCAAACTCTTTCCGCACCAACTCCATCACTTCCTTATTTATCTCGTTGTAGCGATTAAGGATGGAGTCTTTACCTTCCTTGAGGGCGGTGGTAATGTCGGTGTAGGTTTTGACGCTGCGCGCCATTTCCTCAATCTTCCCTCGAAGGGTTTCGGCTACTTTCTTGTGGACGCCGGCTGCTTCTGCCGCCGCACAACACACCGCCGAAGCTTCGCTAGGCCCCCCGCTCATGAGTTGGGAATTCTTTCCGTACTTGATGCTGATGCGAGAATTTCCCACTTTCACATCGGTTTTGGGGGTACGCACGGAAGATCCTTCTTTGCCGTTGGGGTAAAACGACTTCCAAAATACCGTTACCGGACAATTACTCTTACCAAAGTGTTCAAGCTTGGTAGCTTTCGAAATGGCCATCTTCTGCAAAGCGTTTTTAGCCGCCTTACAAACTAACTCATTCTTAACCAACAACGGTTCTTCATTATGCAATTGAACCAAAGCATACTCTAATCCATAACCACGGTTAGGAGCAGTGCGGCGCACCACCTTTGCCGTTTGAATACTTGTATCAGACATAGGCAATCGTAGTAGCCTCGGAAACGTAGGCTACTATTCACAAAATCAGGGTGAGAAGATAGACCGGGAATAGCAAAGATTCCCTAGTTAGATACCAACCAAAATAAAAGGACTCCCGAGTTTCCCCGGGAGTCCTTAAGCCCGGACAGGCTGATCGGCTTAGGCGATGGCGTAGTTCCCGCTGTCGATCAGCGCCGCCAGTTCTTCACGAGTGAAGCTGACACGAGCCACGGCGGGGATATGCGCTTCGGCGAAGGCTTGGCGGTCCTCGTCGGTGATTTCGGTGGCGCGAACGTGTTGGATGAGCTTTTGGTACTCGACCAGTAGATCGTACTGGGCTTGCCGGACGGTTTCCTTGTTCTCGAATTGACCCGTGAGCATCTTGAGGTAGAATTCGCTTTCCAGCCGCGTGAAGCCTTCCTGGTCGCTCGCCTCGACAGTCAGGGTGAAGGTTTGTCCGGTATCGTCGTCAAACTCTTCATCAGCCTCGAAGATGCACGGGACGGCTTCTCCGGTAGCCGGGTTGACTACGTTGACGAGCGGCGCGTTCGGGTCGCTCATCTGGAGGTCGTTACCGAGGGACCGAAGGATTTCGAGGTTAACCCCAGGAGGGTTGCTCGCGCTCAGTTGCTTCACAGTGATTTCATGATCCATAGTGTAATGCTCCAAAGGGTTAAGCCGGAAGGGGTTTAGGAAACCCCGAATCCCGGCTAGGTTCGGAGTCGCAAGGGACTAAGGCTAATTCCTCTTTGGTTTCACCACAGTGGGTGCAAAGCAGATGAACTGTCTTAGAACCCGGTAGGTATGGACCCCGATTTACCAGAGTAATCGAGGTCACTAACCAGTGATGGATGAGACAGGGCTCATCGGATTTCGTAGCGTCCACTTGCCAGTACCTCGGCGATGTTCTGTGCCCCGAAGATCACATCTCCCCTATCGGAACCGCAGGGTCCTTGGTACCGATCCATCGGGCCATCTCCCAGCAGGTAGCGAAGGTGTTTATACGGATAGTTCTTCGCAGCCGCAGCGACCATTGCCGCAATCACAGCAGCGTCCGCATCGTTCATCGGGTTTACCGGGGTGCCGGGAGTCACCGGCAAAGAGGTGAGGAATTCCTGCACCGGGCTGTCCTCGGTGACGGTGAGGTACTTCCCGAATTCGGCAACCACTTCCCCGTTTTCCCCGAGATAGGGTTCGGCGTCGTCGGTTTGAAGGCGCAGCGTTACCAACCCACTCTGAGTCTGGATAGCGAAGCGGTCCCTATCTTGTGCATCCGCGAGTACCGCAGCGGCGTTGGCAGCGGTGAGAACGATAATTTCAGCAATAGCAGTCATAGTGTACAAGGTCCTTTTAGGTTAGAGTACCCTTAAAGTATAGTGGGGGTGGGAATGAAAGTAAAGGGGTTAGCTGAGGTCGAACAACGAGAAGATCAACTTTCGGGCTTCGGTGCCGTCCTTCTCGTACAGCCCTTGAAGGGCGTTTTGGTCACGGAGGCGACTGAGTAGAAACTCGGTGTAGAATGCCTGCCCGAGGCGCTGCCCGGAGTAATGGCCCGCGTCGAACCGGCGCAAGAAGTGGTCTACGCGATGCTTTTCCATCGTCATGCGACAGATCGCCATGGTCTTCTGAACAGCTTCAGTCATGGTTGTTTCCACTCTTGGTTTCGAATTGCGTTCGCCGCGCGAGTAGCTGCCATGGTATACCCCACATCAAACCCTATGTGTTCGTCGGTAAACAGCTTTGCTAGCTTGTCGCAAAAGGAAGCACACTTTTCTCGCTCGGCGGCGCGGGCTTTCTTCACCAGCGCCTTCACTTCCTTACGGGTGTAAGTGGTCTTGGGCATTTTACACTCCACGCATAGCTCGGAGTTCAACAGCAATCTCTATCAAGATTTCTGCCTGCGCCACATCATCTCCCGGGGCTTCCTCATTGACGGTTTCGGCGTACTTGAAAGCTTGATCGATGCTAATGGGGCAGTCGAGGGTTTCAAACAGGGAAATCACTTTAAAGACGTTCATGATGTAGTGGGTGCAGATTGTTGAGATACGCGGGCTTGAAGTGTTTTGATGGCGGTACGGATAGCGACTTGGTATCCCTGTTCCCAGCCATCCCTTGCGTTGAAGTCGTTGATTTTTTCCAACGCCTCGATTACCTCTTTCAACACATCATCACGAGCAGCCGTAACCAGGGCTTGTAGGAGGGGTAGGTCTAACCCTACCCATTCATCTTCGGATAGAGTAAAGTCCTTCGGGGCTTCGATGACGCTTCGAAGCAAGTCCATTGGGTCGGTCATAGCATTTCCATGTCAAAATTTTCACGGCAGGCGAAGTAGCCTACCCCATAAGTATAACCGACCCGAGGGTAAAAGTAAAGCTTACTGGATAGCGCCGCTACTGTCGCTTACCATGAGGCTGGAGACGTTCACCGGCTCGAAGTCCGAGAGGGTAAGCTGGCTGAGACAAGCGAGGTCTGCGTCGTTCCAGCGCGAATCGGGCGTACCGATCAACCCACCAGTCAGTCCATTATCGGCTAGGATGATCCCGTAGTTCCTCATGGCAGTTATGATGATTGCGGCTTGCGGGCTGCTAGCTGCACAACTGGGGTCGGCAACACTCGCCTTCAGGCGATAGATTTCCCCCGCAGGGGCGGACGTATTGCAATACGACGGAGGGGTAGACTGGGATAGCTCTTGACCTACCGAAATCGATTGACCGCTGGAATTTTGGCAGTACCCCACCCCGGAGGTTTCCGTAGCTGGCCAAACCCAGTAGTTCAACATGTGGTTGAGGGTAAAACGAATCGGGTGCTTGACAACGCCGTTAGGAGCCGAGGGAGTTCCTGTTCCTATCACTTCATCGGCAGTCACCAGGAGCGGTGCGACGGGGAGCCCCGCTGCATCGGAGGTTCCCTTTCCCTGCGGAGTGAGGGCGTTGGAACTGGTATCGGGCCACAGGGCGTTCGATGAGTCGGTCCACCCAGAAGCCCCGACATACGCTCCCTGCCACATTTCGTACAACGCAGGAGGGGTGGAAGCGGAGGCTTCTTGATACACTAAAACGTGTCTATCTGCGCCAGTAGAGTTCGCTGTACTTTCGATAGGTGCGTAGGGCGGAATGGGCGCAGACGTAAAGTAGCTTTGATACAAAGTCGTGGCTACAGACACATCTGATTGTGTCGCCGGAACTTCAATGGCAGGGATGCCGCTGGGGAAGGGAGCGCCATTAGTGTTGCCAAAAAACACACGGATGTGCGCAGACTGGTACACCAAAGGAATGGGCGCTGCGGGAGACGTGTCTACCGGGAGGGCGGAAATGTTGGTATGAAAAATAGAGTTGGATGGAAAGACCTTTTGAAGAAAGGCGTTGTTCCCCGCAACTTCAAACTGAATTTGTTGCGTCGCAGTATTTCCCGCAGCATCGGTCATGATGATTTGAGGGGCGTAGTACCCTTGGCCACCCACGATAGAAGCAGAAATCGACCCGTTACACGCCGCCATCACCATCCCTTCGGGAAGGGTGGGGTAGCTAGTGGAAGTGTTCGTCGAAAAGGTATAAGGCGGAACGCCGCCAGTGGCTACCACACTACACCCGGCGTAGGGGGAGCCTTGGGTAGCGGGGGGACACGTTTTGGTAGTGATTGCAAGCGGTCCCGAAGTCGATCCATACGTCGGAGGGATACAAGCACCAGTAGAACCACCGGAGGACCCGCCTCCAGTAGACCCACCCGATCCAGTAGACGGTGTACCACCCCCACTAGACCCACCAGAAGAACCGCTTCCGGTAGAACCCGTAGATGACCCAGTTCCACTAGAGCTAGGAACCGATGCGGGGGGAGGCGGGGTCGGGGTAGATGGGACAGAAATTGTGGTAGGTGGGGTGGTTTTTGGCGGCGGCGTGCTGCTACCTCCATCTCCCCAACACCCACTTAGAGCGAACACTTGAACAAAAGCGACAACTAGCAGCGTTACGCGTGGGGAAAAACGGGAATACTTTATCATGATACAACCAACATAAAAACGGGTAGAGTGTCTATTTAGACCCTACCCCACTAAAGGAGTAGCTGCAAATTGGTTCCTTTTTGCATGCTCGGCGGCACACCGAACGATAGCCTTGCGCGTGGCACGGGAGCGTGCTGCATCTGACTCGATTGGGTGATAGGGGTCGAAAAATGGAAGAATTTCCACAGCGTACACTCCATTCGAACTTCCGGAGTAGGCTTCTACCGCAGCCGCCATAATTTTGATGTGGATACCAACTTTCACCGCCAGTCGCAGCGCATCGCCATCATCGTTGAGAGGGTCCCACCAATAGCAGGTTTGGTCTTGCAGTTGGACCTTATAACCGATGAGCGCTCCGCCCATATCGCGTTCTTGAAACACAACATAGCCAGTTGCCTTCGCAGCCAACTTCACCATTTCATCATCGGTCATTGGTTCATCGTCCTTCCCATTTCTATCGCAGCGCGCACGATGGCCAACCGGGTAAAGGCTTCCATCGATTCACATTCCCCGACGAGTTGATGCCACAGGAGTTTTCGGTTCGCGAAGCCACGAACTTCCACATAACGATCCCGATGACCCCGCAGGGCTACGTTATGGATGTCTACGTCCAATCCCAGGCGAATCGCCAAAGAAAAGGCGTCGGCATTCCTTTCCAACGGGTTCCAGTAGTACCCCGGGGATAGGTTCAACCCGTAGCCGGGCTCCATCTTACAATACTCGGGGCGCGTTTCGATCACCGCCACCTTAGCAGCGAGTTCGAGCATTTCGCGAGCGCTCATTTCAGCGTAGTTCACATTAACCTCCCGACTTCGGAAACGGCGACGCTGCGAGCCGCAACGTGTTCCTTCATCGCTTGAATCTTGTTCATAGTGTACCTTTGTAGTCAACAACTAAAGTATAGTCTACTTCTGCTGAGAAGTAAAGCCCTTTATACTGGGTCACGGTCGTTGGGATCATCAGGATCGATGAAACCCACGAGTCTCCCGTGAAGATCGAACAGCCCGAAGTCTAGCGCCAGCCCGGCGTATGCGTCTTGGCATTCGTCGAGGATCTGGCGGCTGATTTCGTGGCTCGATCCCCTGGGCCACTTCGCCTCGGGTTGTTCGAGGGTGTGCCGCGCGGAAGCCTCGGTCGCGCGCAGGTATTCGGCGTAGCTCGCCGGAGAGCAGTCGAAGTCACGTTCTTCAATGAATTCATAGGCCATGATGTGCTCTCCGGGGGTTACACGAGCGGCTGCGGGTCACCGTAGTGACTGAGCCGCATGCAGGTGGCGATGTAGTCGAAACGGGCATCGGTGATGCCGTTGTCGCGGAAGAACTGAAGCAACTCGGAGGTCGAGTGGTAACTGCCGAGAAGGACGTTGCCCTTGTTGGTGTAGACTTCGAAGTGATTCAGGGAAAAGCTCACGCCAATGTCGGCGCGTTGTTCATCATCCAGATTGATCTTGAGACTACGAACACTTTGGGCTTCCATGATGTCTTTGGCTCCGATCTTTCAACGATTAAAGTATAGTCCCATTTCGGAAAAAAGTAAAGCCCCTCTTTGCAGAAGGGCTAAAATTCTTCGGGTCATTCCCCGGCGTGTCTCCAGGCGCGGAGTTCGTCTTCCAGGTCTTCGTTGCGTCGGGTCAGTTGGATGATGCGCCGTGCGGCTTCCTCAGCAATCGATTCTGCTACGTGGTCGCCTACGCACACTCCATTTTCGGCGGTTGCGCCTGGGAAGGTATCCTGGTCATCTTTGAACCAAGGGTACCCCAGAGCCTTTCCGAGAGATTGGCTGATGGCGTCGTTGCTTTTGCTGCTGTTCGTGGCTAACCGGTTGTACTGTTGTTCGAGAGCTTGGCAGCGCTGTGCCTTCCTTTCGTACCAATCCTTGTAGATGAAAGAGTCGCGCTGATAGCGTCGAGCTACGTTGATGAGCTTGGAAGAGAGGCTTTCCCAGTAGTCCAAGTACCCCATCAGGCTACGCGGGCGCGGGGGTAAATCTTCAGGGGCGATCAGCGGGGGCATCGAACCATCTTCGGGTTCTTCTTCTTTTTCATACAGCTTTTCTTCGTTGGACTTCATAACCTCACTCCACATTCACCGTTCGCATCATCACACCCAGCGCGTCGGTGTAGGACTTTTGATTCATCACTTCTTCGGTGAAGTCCGAGACTGCCTTCGCGTCGAGTCCTTCTCGACGCATCGCGCGACGAACAATCCCGATGAGATTGAACACGTTGCCGTCCTGTCCGACCAGTTGAACGGTGATCTGCGGATACTTGACTTCATTGGCCATGATGTTCACTCCTTGAAGCGCCAGACTTCGGCTTGACAATAACCGG
>JAEHJW020005337.1_pt1 | contig 29492 bp, 42 predicted proteins | sample 9271431 | NCBI WGS metagenome assembly JAEHJW02 | reverse complement strand
TCTCCGAACGCCGCGCCTCTCTCCGACCAGGCCGCCGCCTGAGGCCGCCATGCGCAAGCTCAAGCTCTCCCTGCGCCACCGCCTTCGCGTGCGTGGCGCGCACCCGTCGCTGCGCTCCATGATGGAGGACGTCGAGACGTGGTGCTCACCCGCCCCTTCGGAGGTCAATATGCCCACCCAGAAGCTTTCCCAGCGCCACCTCGCTCGCACGGGCGACGCCCGCATCCGCGCCTTCTTCCAGGGTGCCCTGGCGGAGGTGGCGAAGCGCCACCCCTCGATCATTCGCTCGCACGCAACAACCGGTCGCGAAAGTCCTGCAGCGCTGCGAGCTCGGCGTCTGAGATCGGTGTGGCTTCGGCCTGCGCGAGGCACACCTGGACGTTCTCCTCGAATTGACGCCTCAGCGCCTGCTTCGTCTCGGGCGGAAGTGTCCAGGTGACCGCCAAGCAGAACGCCTCGATAGCCAGCTCCCAGCCGGCCCGGCGATCGTGTTCCGTCTTCGTTTCCATGCGCGCCCCTTTCGTCGGAGGTGAGTGAGGTGAGAGTCACCCATTCTGCGACGACAGCGGGCGCGCGCCAGTTGTCTCCTAGCTCGCGTCTCGCGAGCCTTCGCCCCTGCGCCTGGCGCCGGGGCTTTTTCCATTCGGTCGATGTCATGGCGGCATCGTCCTTTTTTTGCCCCAAAAAGTCTGTCCGTGGGTGTCCGTGAATCACGGACTGGCGCGGACGCGAGGTATCGACGATGGTGGACGAGCTCGAACTGTTCGAAGACATGCAGGACCTGCTGCGGGGAATCGTGCAGGCCCTCGGCGGCCCGAAGAAGGTCGGCCCGATGTTCAAGCCGGAGCTCGAGGTGGACCGCGCGGCTCAGTGGATCCGCGACCGCGTGAACGCCGACCGCCGCGAGCGCTTTGATCCCGAGCAGATCCTGTTCCTGTTCAAGAAGGCCCGCGAGATCGGATACCACGCCGGCATGCGCTGGTTCGCCGCCGAAACCGGTTACCTCGCGCCGCGCCCCGCTGAGCGCGACGAGCAGAAGGCCGACCTGCAGCGCCAGTTCATTGGCGCCGTTCACCGCGTGGAGCAGCTGGCCGCGCGCATCGAGCGACTGGGGGCCGAGCCATGAGCACGCGAGCGTCCCAGTGCATCGAGATCATGGAGCGCCTCGTCGTCGCCTTCGAGGAAGCACGATACCGCAGCTTTTTTCGCTCGAAGCCGCTATTCGGTGGTCCTTGGGGGTCTGGGGGTTTTTCCCTATTCTCCACGACGTGGACGGAGGGGGGCCTGGACGCCGTGTTCTACACCGTGGCGACCTCGGACATGTCTGCCATTCTCGGCTCCGGTGAGACCAAGCAGGAGGCGTTAGCGACATCCCGCGAACTGCTTTCCGTTGTTGGAGTCCCGGCCGTCCTACGCGTCAGCGCTCAGACGATAGCTCGCCGCCGCGCGGCCGCGGAGGAAATGCGACGCGCACGCGCGGAGGAGGAGGCTCGCACGGCGGCGCAGCGCTCAAAAGCGCGCTCTCAGTCCGCGCGTATTCCTCGGCGCCGGCGCGCCGTCTTCGACGCGAGCGGAGGCAAGTGCCACTACTGCGGCGTGACGCTCGATCTGTCGGGGAAGTGGCATGTCGACCACCGCATGCCTAAGGCACTCATGGGGTCAGACGACCTTTCGAATCTGGTAGCAGCATGCGCGCCCTGCAACCTCAGGAAGGGCGATGCCACGGACGTCGAGTTCCTGTCGCGACGTCGTGGCCAGCCTGACGCGCTCCCCGCGCTCGGAGGGTAGGGCGGTGAACTTCTACAAGCACCACATCGGCGACTACGCCCAGGCGACGGCGCACCTGTCGTTCGTCGAGGACGCTGCGTACAGCCGGATGATCCGCAAGTACTACGCCGAGGAGAAGCCGCTTCCGGTCGACGTCAAGGCCGTGCAGCGCCTGGTCGCCGCGCGAACCCGCGAGGAGAAGCAGGCGGTCGCCGACGTCCTAGAGGAGTTCTTCGAGCTGCGCGAGGACGGATGGCACAACAAGCGGTGCGATGCGGAGCTGGCCGACAACCGAGCGCTGGACGAAGACCGCGACGCCCGCGCATCGAACGAGCGCGAGCGGCAGCGGCGCCACCGCGATGAGCGCAAGCGCCTGTTCGAAAGCCTGCGCGCGTTCGACATTGTGCCGCCATGGGATACGAAGACCGAGACGCTTCGCAAGATGTTGCAGGAGGCCTCTGGCAACCCTCCTGTCACGCCGCCTGTCACGGAACCTGTCACGCGTGACAAAACGGACCAGTCACGGCCTGTCACGCAACCTGTCACGCGTAATGCAACGGCTAACCAGACGCCAGACGCCAGACACCAGACTCCAGACACCAGACTCCAGACTCCAGACGGTAAACAACCAGAAGCACACACGGGAGACCTTGCCGGCGCGCGCGCTCAGGATGCGCCCCCCTCGACGCCTTCCGGGGATGCCTGCAAGGCCATGCGCGCCGCGGGCCTTGCCGAGACCAATCCGAGCCACCCGAAGCTGCTTGCGCTGCTGCAGGCGGGCATCACGGTCGAGGAGCTGGCCGACGCTGCGCGCGTCGCCGTCGCATCGAGCAAGCCATTCGCCTATGCCCTGGCGACCGCCGAGGGTCGAAGGCGCGACGCGGCCAAGGTCACGCCGCTTCCGCAACGCGCGGCCGCCGGCGTCGGCCGGCATCACGGGATTGCCCAGACCGATTTCCACGAGGGGGTGAGCGATGACGGACGCTTCTGAGACCATCGGGTTCAACGACCCACCCGCACCGGCAGCCCAGCTGCTCGAGCGCAAGGCGGGGATCTGCGAGCGCCACGGCATCGCATTCGAGCGCCGGCTCGAGCAGCTGCCGCCCAGGATCGTGCTCGGGCGCACGCTGCGCACCCCTGCGCGCTGGACGGGCGGCTGTGCGCGCTGCGACGAGGAGGCGCGCCAGGCCGACTTCGAGCGCTCTCGCGCCGAGAAGGCGCGCCAGGCCGAAGCTGCGATGCAGGAGCGCTTCGGACGAGCCGGCGTCCCCACCCGCCTGCGCGGTCGCAGCTTCGACAACTACGAGGCCCTGGAAGAGCGCCAGCGCCACGCGCTGACCGTCTGCCGCGACTTCGCCGAGCGCTTCGAGGATCACCTGGTGCTCGGCAGCACGCTGGTACTGGCCGGCAAGACCGGCACCGGCAAGGGGCACCTGGCTGCCGCCGTCTGCATGGCAGCGATGCGCGCCGGGCGCACCGCGTTCTTCGCCACGTCGCGCGAGATCCTGCTGATGCTGCGCGCGAGCTGGTCCGACAAGGCCGCCCCCAGCGAACTCGACGTGCTGCGCCACCTCACCGGCGTGGACCTGCTGGTGATCGACGACATCGGTGTGCAGTTCGGCACCGACGCCGAGCGCGACCAGCTGTTCAGCGTCATCGACGGCCGCTACCGCGAGCAGCGCCCGATGATTTTGACGACCAACCTGTCGGCCGCGCAGCTGCAGGCGCTCATCGGGGAGCGCAGCTACAGCCGGCTGCGAGAGGACGGACAGTGGGTCGCCTTCGACTGGAGCGACTACCGCGCGCTGCGCCGCGCGAGGGAGGGTTGAGCCATGTCCTCGCTGCCCCTGCAGTTCCCGCGCCGCCCCGGCGCCGGCAATCGCCACTTCGCCCTCGGACGCCTGAAGGCCGGGGCAATGAACCAGACCGAGCGCGCCTACGCGCAGCACCTCGAGGCGCTGAAGGCCGATGGCCGCGTGCTCTGGTACCGCTTCGAGGGATTCAAGCTGCGGCTGGCCGACAACACGTTCTACACCCCCGACTTCGCCGTGCTGCCGCATACCGGCGTGCTGGAGCTGCACGAGGTCAAGGGCCACTGGCAGGACGACGCCCGGGCCAAGATCAAGATCGCCGCCGAGCAGTACCCGATGCGCTTCCTTGCGGTGCAAAAGCGCCGGGTGAAGGACGGCGGAGGGTGGAGCGTGGAGGACTTCTCAGAGTGACCCAGGCAGCCTTCGCGCGCACCCCCTGGCATCCGTCGCCCCGGGAGCTGGCCGAGCGGATCTACCGCAAGGTGCAGGCCATGGGCGGCCGCCAGGTCCGCCTGTGGCGCGGCAAGCTGCTGACCTACCCGCTGCATCCGCGCCGCGGCTACGGCACGCGCGGTCAACTCGTTGGCGTATACACCATCACGGCTCGCCTGGAGTGGATCGAGGCCGACGTGCAGCTGGTGCGGGGTGATACTTAGTCTTCCCTCCAGCGGGCGCGCCGCCTATCGTGCCACCTGTCGCAACCAGACGCAGGGGCGCACACCGATGCCGCAACGCAAGCAGGGACCAACGCTCTCGGAGCTGATCGGGCGGCTGCTGCCATCAAGGGCCGATCGGCGCGAGTTCACTCGCACACGCCCGCAGCGCCTGGCGGCCGGCTTCGCCGAGGCCAAGGAAATGGCCCGCAAGGAGCGCTCCCATGGTGCGTGATGTCCACGGCCGGCCCGTCGCCGGCTTCGACCCCGGCGGCCGCAAGGGCAAGCTGCACCGCGAGCTCGGCGTGCCCACCGACAAGGACATTCCGGCCAAGAAGCTCAAGAAGGCCGCCAAGTCCAAGGACCGCACCATCCGCGACGACGCGATCCGCGCCGAGACGATGGAGCGCTGGCATCACAAGTAACCCGGAGCCCGACATGCCACGCAACACCCTGGGAGTGCCCGTCCCCACGAAGGAGGACGAGGAGCGCGAGCGGCGCTGGCAGGCCGAGGACGACTTTCGCACCCTGACGCGCGCGGCCGAGATCCACGCGGACAAGGACCGCAAGCGCGCGGTGATGGAAATGCACGCCGACCACGCCGACATGCTGAAAAAGATGTTCGGCGAGGACGGCATGGGCAAGAAGGGCGAGAAGGGGCGCCCCGAGGAATGAGCATCCTGCGCGCCCCTGATGCTCGAAGCGGCGAGCTGTCCTACGCCTCCTCCACGGTCATCCCGGCCGAGTGCCGCATCCGCCCCCTGCACGATCAGATCGTGGTCGAGCCGCTGCCGGTCGAGCACTCCAAGGTGCTCGAGGTGGTCGAGCACACCAAGCCCCTGCGCGGCATCGTGCGGGCCGTGGGCCCGGGCCACTACCCGATGCGCTACGACCACCCGGACAAGCACAAGCGCACGAAGATGTGGCGCTCGAGCCGCTTCCAGCCCACGCAAGTGAAGGTGGGCGACATCGTCGAGTTGGGCTCCATCCGGGAGGAAAACGGCCGCATCACCGGCTACAGCTTCCAGCAGGTGATCTGGGGTACGAAGATGCACATTCTCTGCCGCGAGGCGGACGTCTCGGGCATCGTCGTGCAGGAGGCCGCGCCCGAGGAGGCGGCGGCATGACCTGGCATTCCAAGACCCGGCGCCAGGACAACAGCCTGAGCCTGGACATGCGCTGCGAAGGCGGCCGCGCGCTGGTGCAGGTGTCGATCGCCGCGCTGGCCGACAGCGACAAGGAATGGCTCTTTCGGCTGCTGCAGGGCGCGCGCCGCGGGCGCCAGGTGTCCTTCGGCGTCGACACGCCGGCGCCTGGCGTGCAGGTCGTCACGTTCACCTTTGGAGCGCAGGCATGAGGCGGCCGCCGAAGAGCCGGGTGCTGGTGCAGCACACGCAAGAGCACCCCCACGCGCGCCCGGCGGCAGCGCCACGCACGCTCGGCACGCGCCCGGCCGTCTCCACGCCCGAGATCCCGCGCGAGCCGCCGCGCCCCACGCCGCCGGCGGACTGGCGCAAGGGTGCGCTGCTCAACGTGCGCGTCGCCGGGGCCGACTACGTGGTCACGCTCTACCCGGAGGAGTTCGACCCCGAGCGGCCCGAGCGCGCGCTGCGGTTTCCGAACCCAGCGCGCTGCCAGGATTTCGTCTCGGCCTGGTACGCCCGCGAGCACCACGACCCGAGGGCGATGCGCTGATGGTCAACCGCACGACGCGCCGCGGCAAGGGGCCGCCCAAGGGCACCGGCAGCAAGTTCACCAAGGTGCTGGCCGCGCACATCTGCGAGCGCCTGAGCGAGGGTGTGCCGCTGATGCAGATCTGCCGCGACAAGGGGATCGCCTGGCGCACGGTCTTTCACTGGGTCGAGGACCGGCCCGACTTCGGCGCGGCCTACCAGCGCGCGCGCGACATGGGCATGGACGCGATCGCCGAGGAATGCCTGCAGATCGCCAATACCCCTCTGCGGGGGGTCACCGAAACGGTCAAGGGCGACGGCAGCGTGGAGCGGCGCACCGAGGACATGCTTGGGCATCGCAAGCTGCAGATCGAGACGCGCCTGAAGCTGCTGGCGAAGTGGAACCCGAAGAAATACGGCGATCGGATCACGCACGCGGGCGACCCGGATGCGCCCGTGGCCCTTGTCCTCAATGGGTCCGACGTGCATGGCTGACTTCGCCCTTACCGAAAAGCAGGCCGAGGCGCAGGAAATCCTCAACGGGCCGGCCACGCACATCCTGCTCGCCGGAGGCAGCCGCTCGGGCAAGACCTTCCAGATCGTGCGCAAGCAGGTGCAGCGCAGGCTGAAGGCGCCCGGCTCGCGCGGCGCGGTGCTGCGCTTTCGCACCGGCCATGTGCGCCAGTCGATCGTACTGGACACCTTCCCGACCGTGATGCAGAAGTGCTTCCCGACGGTGCCCTATGACCTGAACAAATCGGACCAGTACGCGACCTTTCCGGGGGGCGGCGAGCTGTGGTTCTCGGGCCTGGACGACAAGAAGCGCGTCGAGAAAGTGCTGGGCAAGGAGTACGCCGACATCTTTCTCAACGAGTGCAGCCAGATCCCCTACGAGAGCCGCAACATCGCGGTCACGCGCCTGGCACAGAAGGTCACAGACCGGGCCACCGGCCGCGACCTCGTGCTCAAGATGTACTACGACGAGAACCCGCCGACCAAGGGGCACTGGACCTATCGCATGTTCCGGCTGCTGCAGGATCCGGAGACGCGCAGGCAGCTCGACGCGGGCGACTTCGCGTTCTTCCAGATCAACCCGCGCGACAACCAGGCCAACATTTCGGCCGACTACATCAAGACGCTGGAGGCGCTGCCCGAGCGGCTGCGCAAGCGCTTCCTGCTGGGCGAGTTCGGCGAGGAGGCGCCCAACGCGCTGTTTCGCGACGACTGGTTCGAGCGTTGGCGCCACCTCGACGAGGAGCTGCCCGACATGCTGCGCATCGTCGTGGCCGTCGACCCCTCGGGCGCCGACGACGTGGACAACATCGACAACGACGAGATCGGCATCATCGTGGCCGGCCTCGGCATCGACGGCTACGGCTACGTGCTCGAAGACCTGACCTGTAAAGCAGGCCCTGGCGTCTGGGGTCGCGTGGCCTGCGACGCTTTCGAGCGCTGGGGCGCCGATCGCATCGTGGCCGAGATCAACTTCGGGGGCGCCATGGTGCAGCACGTCATCCGCACGAGCCGCGCGGCCACGCCCTTTCGGCCGGTGCGCGCCTCGCGCGGCAAGGTGGTGCGCGCCGAGCCGGTGTCGGCGCTCGTCGAGCAAGGCCGCATCCGCATGGCCGGCATCTTCCGCGAACTCGAAGACGAGTGCTGCGCCACCACCACGCACGGCTACATGGGCGAGAACAGCCCGAACCGCATGGACGCCATGGTCTGGGCCTTCGCGGACCTGTTCCCCGAGCTGGTCAAGCAGCGCGAGGAGACTCCCGCGCCGGCCCCCCAGATCATCCACCGCCGCCTGGGCTCCGGCACGGGCTGGATGCACACCCTCTAGGAAGGACCAGACCATGGCCGACCACGACCTGGGCGCCAACGAGCCCGTCGAGCGCACGGACGAGGACCGCGACCGCGCAGCCGAGACCGACCGCGAGATCTGGGAAGAGGCGCGCGACCGGCTGCAGATCTCCGCCGACGCCAACAGCGAGAACAGGAAGCGCGCCAAGGCCGCCATGGTCTTCCGCGAGGGCGACCAATGGGACCATGACGTCATCACGACCGCCTCGGAGGACTCGCCCGAGCTGACGATCAACCTGACCGACGCATTCGTGCGCCGCGTCGTGAACAACATCAAGCAGCAGCGCCCCCGGGGCAAATGCCACCCGGTGGGCGATGGCGCGGACGTGGAGCTGGCCGAGATCATCAATGGCATCGGGCGCCACGTCGAAGTGCGCAGCGAGGCCGACATCGCCTACGACCTGGCCGCCGAGCGCGCCATCGACGCTGGGGAGGGGTACTTCCGCATCGTGGCCGAGTACATCCGCCCGGACAGCTTCCAGAAAGACCTGCGGATCCTGCCGATTCGCAACATCTTCACGGTCTACATGGACCCCGCGGCCATCATGCCCAGCGGCGCCGACCAGGACTGGTGCTTGATCTCGGTGAAGATGAAGCGCCAGGAGTACAGGCGTCGGTACCCGAACGCGGCCAACGTCAACTGGAACGACGTCGACCGCGAGGGCAGCCGCCTGGACTGGGAGGACAAGGAGGAGGTGCGGCTGGCCGAGTATTTCCGCATCCGCGAGAAGCCCGAGAAGCTGTACCTCATCCGCGGACAGGGCGGCGAGGAGTACACCCTGTACCACTCCCAACTGCCGCGGCGCGAGGACGGCCGGGTCGTCCTCGACGATGCCGTGGCGCGCCTGGCCCAGCGTGGCCTGCGCATCGACGACAAGCGCGACTCGGTCAAACGCTCGGTCGAGTGGTTCCGGCTCAACGGGCTGCTGGTCATCGAGCGCCAGGTGATTCCCGGCACCTACATCCCGGTGTTCCGGGTCGAGGGCAACGCGGTCGACGTGGACGGGCGCGTGCGCCGACGAGGCATGGTGCAGGCCATGATGGACCCGCAGCGCATGGTCAATTACGGCGAGGTGGCCAAGATCAAGCGCCTGGGGCTGGCCCCGAAGGCGCCATGGATCGCCGCCGAGGGCCAGCTCGACGGCCACCCGGAGTGGAACGACGCGAACCAGAAAGCCTACTCGGTGCTGATATACAAGCCGATCACGATCGAGACGAACAGCCTGCCGATCATGATTCCGCCGCCCACGCGCCAGCCCCCGGCGCAGATCGAGGCCGGCTTCTCCGAGTTCGTGCAGGGCATGCGCTCGAACCTGGTGGCGGTCGCCGGCATGCCCAACGAGCCCGGCCAGGACGAGCAGGGAGTCGTGGTGTCCGGGCGCGCCATCGACCGGCGCCAGTGGCTGAGCGACCAGAGCCACTTCCAGTATTACGAGCACCTGACGCAGGCCATCGGCCAGTGCTGGCGCGTCATGCTGGAGTGGATCCCGGTCTATTTTTCCGAGCGGCGCATGCAGCGCATCATCGGCGAGGACTCAACGCCGCAGATGGTGCCCATCAACCACCCCGAGGAGGGCGAGGACGGCGCGGTGCGCCGCGTCAAGAACGACCTGTCGATCGGGCGCTACGACGTGGTGATGGACACCGGACCGGGCTACGAAACCAAGCGGGAAGAAGGCGCGGCCAACCTGCTCGACTTGGCCAAGATCCCGCCGCTGGCCGAGCTGATCGCGCAGCGCGCCCCCGACCTGCTGTTTCGTGCGATCGACCACCCGTACATGCAGGAGCTGGCCGACCGGCTCATGGCCGCCACGCCCGAGGGACTCAAGAAGGTCATGGAGGGCCTCTCAAGCCGCGCGCGCAGCGTGGTGCAGGCACTCGCGCAGGAAAACGCCGCGCTGTCGCAAAAGCTCCAGGCCGCGCTGCAGGAGCTCAAGCTGCACATGGGCAAGGCGCACCTGGACGCCGCCACCAAGGTGCATGACACCGACACGAAGGCGCAGACCGCGCTGCAGGTCGAGGAGATCCGCGCCGGCGGCAAGATCATCGACGCCAAGGGCGCCCACGACCACGACGCGCGCATGCTCGAGCGCCAGCTCGCGCACGACGCCGACCAGGCCGCGCTCGCGCGCACCGATGCCAACATGAACGCCGCGGCAGACCGGGCCGCGCAACCCCCCACCGGAGCCCAGCAATGACCGTCCAAGTCCTCGACAGCCACGATCTTCCCGCCATCCTGGCCGACGCCGGGGTGGTGCTCGACCCTGCGCCGCAGGGCGCCCAGGGCGCAGCGGACGCGGCCGCCGGGGGCGAGCCGGCGGCTGCCGGCGCCGAATCGCCGCGGGCGGCTGCGCCCGGCGAAGGCCCCAAGGAGGAGGGCCCGCGCGCGGGCCAGCAGCCGCCGGAGGACGAGGAGGACGAGAACGGCCTGACCGCCGAGCAGCGCCAGGAGCTGACCGCGAAGATGCAAAAGGCCATCGGCAAGAAGCATCGCGCGCTGCGCGAGGCCGAGGAGTTCGCCGCGGCGCAGTTCAACACCGCGCAGCTGGCGCAGCGCCGCGCGCAGGAGCTCGAGGCCGAGTTGGCGCGCATGCGCGGGGCCAAGGGACAAGCGGCCCCCGAGGCGCCCCAGGCCCCGGCGAAGCCGGACCGCAAGGACTTCGCCAGCGAGGGCGAGTTCCTGGACGCCATGATCCAGTGGGGCGTCGACCAGCGCCTGGCGCAAGAGCGCGAGCGCCAGGCGCGCGAGGCCGCCGAGCGCGAGCAGCGCGAGGTGATCGAGGCCGCGACGAAGCGCATCGCCACCGCGCGCGAGGCCGTCCCGGACTTCGACGAGGTGCTCGCTTCGGCCGATGCCGAGGTGCCCCCGGCGGTGGCCGGCTACATGCAGCGCTCGGAGATGATCGCCGAGCTCGGGTACCACTTCGCCAAGAACCCGGAGGTGCTGGTATCACTCAGCAAGCTCCGACCGGACGAACAACTGGTCAAAATTGGGCGCATCGAGAGTACATTGCAGCCATTCGCACCGGCCTCCGCGCCGGCGCGACACGACACCCAGTCGAGCCAGCAGCAGACCCACGGCCAGCCGCGCAGCGCGGCCCCGAGCGAAACCACGGGATCGGTCCCGAGCAAGGCGCGCGGCAACGCGGCCCCGGTCTTCACGCCGCTGGACGGCACTGGCAGCGCGGGCACGGCCAAGGACAGCGCGGACATGAACATCCGCGAATCCATCCAGGACTGGTCCCGGCGCAACCACGCCAACCTCGGCATGCGCAAGCGGCACTGACGCCGCCCGGGTAGCCCGAAGCCGCCTTTCGCGATTCCCCTGCGCCTCCTAGGCGCATTCGGAGACGGCTTTGGGCAATCAACTGCTGACGATCAGCCAGATCACCAACCGTGCTTTGCCGGTGCTGGCGAACCTGTGCGTGTTGACCGACAAGTTCAACCGCCAGTACGACAAGGAGTTCGGCCAGAAGGGCCGAAAGATCGGCGCCACCTGCAATGTGCGGCTGCCGCCCCGGTACCTCGGCACCTTCGGCCCGGCGCTCAACGTCGAGCCCTCGACCGAGACCTACGTGCCGGTGAACATCCTGTACCAGTTCCACGTCGACATCCAGTTCAACACCATCAACATGCTGCTGGACATCGACGACTTCGAGGAGCGGTTCATCCATCCGGCCTGCGTGGCGGTGGGCAACCGCATCGACTCGGACGGCGCCTACTTCGCGATGCAGAACACCGCGAACCGCCAGGGCACCCCCGGCACCCCTCCGGGCAGCGGGCAGACCGCGCAGCAGGCGCTGCAGGCCTTCACCAATGCGCGCGCAGTGCTGGTGTCCGAGGGCATGCCCAAGGGCTTGATGCCCACGGCCGTGCTGCACCCGATTGCCAATGCGTTCCTCACCCCGGCGCTCTCGGGCCTGTTCAACCCGCAGGCCAAGATCAGCGAGTTCTTCGAGACGGGGATGGTCGCGGTCAAAACGGCGGGCGCCGACTGGTTCGAGGATCCGAACATCGCGAACTACGCCACCGGCACCCTCACCGGCACCCCGGTGGTGAACACCGCGCCCGGCAGCGCGTGGCTCACCTCGGGCTGGGCGCAGACCGGCACGCTGACCCTCTCGGGCCTGACCGACAGCGCCGCGCAGTGCAAGGTGGGCGATACCCTGCAGATCGCCGACGTGTACCCGGTGAACCCGCAGAACCGCGGGCGCTACGGCACCACGCTCAAGCAGTTCGTGGTGCTGCCGCCTGGCGGCTACGCGCAAATGACCGGCTCGGCCTCTCCGGGCGGCCCGGCCTTCGCGCCGGCGAGCCTGACCAACGGCAGTTTCAACGCCTCCACGGGGCAGTACACCTCCTCGAGCGGCGGCCTGCTGGACGTGACGATCGGCGAGTGCGTCATCACCGGCGGCCAGTTCCAGAACGCGGCGCTGTCCACCGGCTCGAGCATCGCCGGCAACGCGGTGACGATCAACGGGGGCGCCTCTTCGGGGACCAGCTCGACGGAAAACCTGTACTTCCACAGGGACGCCTTCGCGCTGGCCTTCGTCGACCTGCCGCTGCCGCGCACCGCGGTGGAGGCCAGTCGAGCCTTCGACGAGGACCTGGGCCTGTCCATTCGCGTGGCGACTCAGTACACGATCAACAACGACGCGGAACCCACCCGGATGGACGTGGCCTACGGCTTCTCCAGTCTGTACCGGAGCCTGGGTGTTCGGGTCTCGGGCTAAGGAGCGCTCATCATGGGATTTCCCAGCGTCACCAACGTCGATGGCTCGAACCCGGGCCCGAATCTCGGCAACTACCCCGACACGACCCAGAGCCCCATCGGCAACGTGCAGATGGTCGGCGTGTTCGATGTCTCGCTCACGCCGGCTGCGGTCGCGGCCAACACCGCGGTCGAGCAGACCTTCTCCAGCACGGGCATCGGCCTGAAGGTGGGCGACTCGGTCTCGCTCAGCGCGCTGGTCGCGCTCAACGGGGTGGGCATCGCGCAGGCTCGCGTGGTGTCCAGCGACGAACTCGGCGCGACCTTCGTCAACCCGACGAGCGCGAGCATCACGCCGAGCTCGGGCACCTACCAGGTGACCGTGCTGCGTCCGCAGCCCAACTGGACGAAGCCGGCCAGCGGCGACCAGATGGACTTCTGAGGGCGCAGCGCCTGAGCTGAGCGCGGCACCGGGCCGGCAGCCGCAAGACTGCCGGCCCTCTTTCTTGGGAGCGCCTGATGCCCACCGGCACGATGCCCAACCTCGTGGGGATGCACTACCGCGCTGCGATCACCACGCTGATCCTGGCCTCTCTCATCCCCAACGACGGCTCGGTGCCCACGGTCGACAGCCCGCCCGCCACGGTCGGCTACTTCGACCCGTGGCCCGTGGGCATCGACTGGCAGCCCGGTTCCCCCGAAGGGGTGGTCACCGCGCAGTCGCCCGCCTCGGGCGACAGCGTGACGGTCACCAACGCGTGGGGGCCCGGCGAGAGCTACACGCCCCCCATCGTGCTGACGGTCAACGCGCCGCGCGTGGCCGTCAGTGGGCAATTCACCGCGGGGGCCTTCTCATGACCATCGGAACCACCACGGCGCTGGACATCATCAAGGCCGCGCTGCGCCGGATCAACAGCTACCAGAGCGGCGAGCAGATCGCGCCACCGGACGCGCAGGACTGCCTGGACACGCTCAACGACCTGCTGGACAGCCTGAGCACGGACCACCAGTTCGTCTTCGGGAGCCAGGAAAACATCCTGTCCTGGACCGCCAACCAGATGCTCTACCGCATCGGCAATCCCACCTGCACGCTGCTGGGCCTGAGTCCTTTCACGGGCACGCTCACCGCCGGCTCGAAGACCATCACGGGCGTGACGGTGCCCACGCAACTCGTGGCCGGCGCAGGCGCGGCCTACGCCATGGGCTCGGGCTCGATCCTGACCGACACGCAGGGACTCATCCCGACCAACACCACCGTCACCGCCTTCGATGCCGTGGCGCAAACCGTGACCATGTCCTCGGCCGCGATCGGCAACTCCACGGGGCTGGACCTCGTCACCTTCACGGTGCCGGGCGATCTGCCGATCCCGCGCCCGCTGCGCATCACGCACGGGTTCACGCGCTTCAACTCGTTGGACTTCACCCTCGATGTCTACGAGACCGAGACCCAGTACACCCAGTTCCTCTACAAGGCGCAGCCAGGCCCGTGGCCGACGGTCGGTTGGTACAACAACGTCTTTCCCTATGGGCTGCTCAACGTCTACCAGACCCCGGGCAACTCGGTCGAGTGCCACCTCTTCACCGACACGATCCTGCAGAACCTGACCCTGAATCAGGTGCTCGTGATGCCGCAGGGCTACAGCCGCATGCTCAAGTGGCTACTGGCCAAGGAGATCTGCACCGAGTACGGCTTCCCGCTGGCCGACGGCATCGTGCTCAACGCGCGCGAGGCCAAGGAGTTCGTCAAGGCCTTGAACGCGCGCCCGCAGCCCGTGGCCAAGTACGACCGCGAGGTGGTGCGCGGCAATCGTCCTGACGGGGGCTGGATCACCCATGGGGGCTATCGGTGAGCAGCGTCAACAACGGCCCGCTCAACGCCTTCGGCGACTTCGGATTCGTCGGCGGCCACGACCCGGCGCCCAACCCGCTGCAGGACGTGCAGCTGTGCATCAACTTCTACCCCGAGGTCGACCAGCAGAACCCCAAGGAGGTGGTGGGGCTGCTCGGCTGCCCGGGCCTGGCCCAGCTGTGCGCGGCGCCGGGCGGCGGTGCGCCTGGGTTCGACGCGACGATGACGCAGTGGCCGCGCCCCTACAGCGGCCCGGATCTGCCGGTGCGCGGCCTGTGGGAGTTGCCCGACGACACGACCGCGCTGGCGGTCATCGCAGACACCTGCTACCTGGTGACCACGCTGCAGCCGGCCACAGCTACCACCTTTCCCGTGCTCGCGCTCACCGCGGTGGGCACGCTGCTGACGAGCTCGGGCCCGGTGTGCATCCGCGACAATAACGCCGGAGGCTATGCGGTGCTCGTCGACGGCCCCAACGGCTACCTGTACAACCTGAGCACGCGCGCCTTCACGCAGATCACCGACCCGGCCTTCCTTGGCGCCGACACGGTGGCCTACATCGACGGCTGGTGGATCTTCAACCGGCCCGGCACGCAGACCTTCTACACGAACTACCCCCAGTACGGCACCGGGTTCTCGGGCTCGTACTACGCCCTGAAAGACGCGGCCGCCGACAACCTGGTGGCGGTCTTCGAGAACAAGGAGGAACTGTGGCTCCTCGGCGACAAGACGACCGAGATCTGGTACGACGCCGGGGGAAACTATTTCCCGTTCCAGCGCCTGGTGGGCACCCTCATCCAGTCGGGATGCAAGGCCGCGCACTCGGTGGCGCGCTTCTACTCGGAGGGGCAAGAGGGCCTGATCTGGTTCGGGCGTAGCGAGCGCGGGGAAAACGTCATCATCCGCACCCGCGGCTTCATTGACGAGGTGGTCTCCACGGTGGCCTTCGGCGACGAGGTGGCCACGTACCCCATCACCTCGGATGCGATCGGCTACACCTACCAGGAGGACACGCACGAGTTTTACGTGCTCACCTTCCCGACGGCCGATCAGACCTGGGTGTTCGACCAGCAAAGCGGCCTGCTTCACAAGCGCCTGAGCTACGACCCCTACGCGCAGGCGTGGCACCGGCACCGCTCGAATGCCTTCATGAACTTCCAGCGCATGCGCATCGTTGGCGACTACCAGACGGGCTCGCTGCACTGGCTCACCCGCACGGCCTACACCGACGCGGGCTGGCCGCTGCTGGCCAAGCGGCGCTCGCCGCACGTATGGGACAAGGGCCAGCGCGGGCGAGTCTTCGCGCAGAGCCTGCAACTCGACTTTCTGCCCGGTGTGGGCAACGCCTCCGGCATGGGCTCGGACCCGCAGGCCTACCTGCGCATCTCGCGCGACGGGGGACTGTCCTTCGGCCAGGCGTGGCCCGCCCCCCTGGGCAAGATCGGCGAGCGCGAGACCCGCACGATGTGGCGTCGCCTGGGCTGGTCGCGTGATCTGGTCTTCGATGTCGAGGTCATCGACCCGGTGCGCCGCGACCTCATCGGCTGCACCCTGAAAGCCTTCTCGTCGGCCTGATCCCGTGAGCCTGCTGCCCGGCCAGATCCTCCCGCAGTCGGTGCCCTGGGGGCGCGTCGACAAGGCGGGCAATGTGTGGATCGACCACAACTGGTACCTGCTGCTGTACAACTTGGCGCGCTACTCGCTGCCCGGGCAGTCGGGGGGCGGCGTAGGCCCAGCGCCCGAGCCCGTCGACGTGGGCGCGAGCCCCTTCGAATACACGGCGCCGGCGGCCGGGGTGCTGGCGGTTTCGGGTGCCACGATGGAAAGCGGCTCGGCCACGCCCTCGCAGATCACCATCATCCGCCAGGGCGCGACGGTGGCCACGGGGCTGCTGGTGGGCCTCGTGCCCGTGGCCAGCGGAGACGTGGTGCGGCTCGTGTTCTCGCAGGCTCCCACGGTGACCTTCCTACCCGCCGGGTAGGTATCACTCGTGGCGCTCGCCTGGGTGGCCGCAGAGCTTTCGCGCGCCTACACTCGCGGGTACGCAGATGGCGGATTGCGTGCAGGGACACGCGCCGCGGCGAGTGCTTCCACTCCATTGCCTCTACGGCAAAGCGCTCGCCCCGATGATCTCTGCGCACACCTTCAGCCCCGACGAGAACGCCCTGCGCGCGAGCGTACCCGCGCACGAGGCGATCTGCGCGTTGCAGGCAGCGATGGCGCAGCTGCCGCAGCTCGAGCTGGAGACTGAGCATCACTTCATCGGCGGGGTGTACTGCCGGATGCTCACGCAGCCAGCCGGCAGCACCGTCGTGGGCAAGGTGCACCGAGCCGAGCACCTGTTCATCGTCTGCTCCGGCACGATGCTGCTCAGCGATGGCACTGAGCCAGCGCGCGAGATCACCGGGCCGTGCGTGCTGGTGGCCGCGCCCGGCACGAAGCGCGCCATTCATGCGCTGACGCCGGTCACCTATCTGAACGTGCACCGAACCGACCGCACCGACCTCGACGAGATCGAGGCCGAGCTCGTCGAGCCGGACGCGTCGGCGCTGTTCGATGCGCGCAACCGACCCAAGGGGATCTCATGGCCTGGGTAGCCACCGCGATCGCAGGCAGCGCCCTGCTCGGGTACCTGGGCTCGAGGCAGGCAGCCAACACCCAGGCCGGCGCGCAGGAGCAGGCCGCTGCGACCCAGCAGGGCATGTTCAACACGATCAACCAGCAGGAGCAGCCCTACATCCAGGCTGGCTACGGAGCGACCGATTCGCTGCAGCAACTGCTGGGGATCACCCCCGGAAACGGCATGGCGGGGGGCCTTCCCAACGGCTTTCTCACGCAGCAGTTCACGCCGCAGAGTTTCCTGAACTCGCCGCAGTACCAGTTCCAGATGCAGCAGGGTGGGCAGGCGATCCGCAATGCCGACACGCCGGGGCTGGGGGCCCTGTCGGGCCCGGCGCTCAAAGACCTCATGAACTTCAACCAGGGGCTCGCCAGCACCTACTACGGCAACTACTTCAACATGCAGCAGCAGGCGCAGCAGAACCTGTTTTCGCGCCTGTCGGGGTTGGCCGGGATCGGCCAGAACGCGGCCACGCAGGTCGGCAACGCCGGCACCAATCTCGGCACCGGCATCGCGCAGGCGCAGGCCGGCGCGGGCGCGTCGATGGCCGGCGGGATCGTCGGCGGCACGAACGCCCTGTCGGGCGGCGGCATGAACCTGGCGTCCCTGATGTACCTCAACGGCGCGGGAGGCGGCACTGGCGCGGGCGCGCTGCCCGGGACCATGGCTGCCGCGAATGCATCGTCCGACCCTGTGGGAAGCCTGATCGCCGGCAACGCCGGCAACTGGGGCGTGCAGTACGGCGGAGGAGGAGCCTGAACGATGCCTGACTTCGGCGCCCCGGTTGCGGACCAGATCCAGAGCAACCCGAACCAGTTCACGACGACCCTGAGCAACCTGCTCGGCATCCGGCAGCAGCAGCAGGGCCTGCAGCTCGGCCAGCAGCAGCTCGCGGTCGGCCAGAGCACTGTGCAGCAGGCGCAGGAGCAGATGCGCGAGCGCGAGCTGCTGCAAACCGTCCTGGCCAGCGGCAAGACCCCCGAGGGAATGCCGATTCGGGACGCCAATGGGGAGGTCGACCCGGTAGCCCTGGCCAAGTTCGCCAACACCGACCTGCCGCTCACGGGCCAGCAGGTCTCGCAGTCGATCATCACCACCCAGCACAACCGCATCCAGCTCAACTCGGCTGTGCGCGAACTCGGCCAGGGCTACCGCAACGACATCTCGGGCATCGTGCGCTCCGGGATCGGCACCGACGAAGGCCCGCAGCAAATCGGCGCGGCGCTGGACGCCTACGCCAAGCAGAACCCCGACGCCGCGGGGGCGATCGGCCGTGCCAAGGCGCTCTTGTCCAACCTGAGCCCGGGCATGGCGCCGGGCATGCGCGACAAGGCACTCCAGCACCTCGCGATGGAGTTCCAGCCGGCCTCGACCACGGCGGCCGAGCAGCAGTACCAGAACCAGCCCTATACCGCCCCAGGCGGTGAGCTGGGGCTGCTGCAGACCAACCAGAACGCACCCGGCGGCCCGGGCGTCTATGGGCCGCAGGTGCAGCAGGGCTACGCCCCGGCGCTTGGCGTCACGCACGACCAGGCGGGCAACGTCATCTACTACAACAACGAGGCGCCGGGCGCCGTGGGACTGCTCGGCTACGGCGCACCGCAGACGCCGGGGCTGGGTGGAGGTGCTCCCCTGCGCCCGGCTGGCGCCCCCCCGGTTGCGCAGCCAGCCGGCTCCCAGGTCTCGCCGGCCCAGCAGGGGGTCGCCGACGCCGAGGCGCGCCAGCTGCTCACGCAGGAGCTGGGCGTGCAGCAGCAGCGCCTGCAGGCCGCGCAGCAAAGCGGCAACTCGAAGCAGGAGCAGTTGGTGCAGGCCAACATCCGCGCGCTTCAGGCTGAGCTGCAGGCCAAGGGAGGCGCCCCCCAGGGCGCTGCGCAGTCGCCCGGCGAGCCGGTCGCGGGCGGCTCCTACGCGCCCCCGGTTTTTCAGCCCGGCGAGGCCGCGATCATCCATCAGAACACCCAGACGGTGAACCAGAACCGGCTGGTCTCGGCCAACGCGCAGACCGAACTCAACGTGCTCGACCACATCGTCTCGCTGGCGCAGCAGCCCAACTTGTACCTGGGGCCCGGGAGTGCCGACGTGGGCAAACTGGCCACGATGGTGGCGGCGATCCCCGGCATGGCCGGCGCGCAGAAGTACGCCGACAACTACAACGAGTTGGCCAAATTCATGGCGCAAAACGCCGTGCGCATGGGCAATAAGCTCGGCCTGTCGGGCTCGGACGCGCGCGTGGACCTGGCCATGCACCAGAACCCCAACGCGCAGATCGGCCCGCAGGCCATCATCGGGATCGCCGAGTACCAGCAGGCCCTCGTGCGCATGAGCGTAGCCAAGGCCGACGCCATGGACAACTGGCTCAAGCAGCCGGGCAACTCGCTGGAAAACGAGCAGCGCTTCGAGCGCCTGTGGCGCGACAACGCCGACCCGCGCCTCTTCGAGATGCATGGAATGCCTGACCAGGCGGCCGCGCAGAAATACGCGCAGACGCACATCACCAAGGCCGAGTCCAAGGAGCTGGCGAAGAAATACCAGGTCCTCAAATCCCTGGGGGCGCTCTGATGCCGCTCGACATGCTCGCCGCGCTGCAGTCTGCGGGAGGCGACGCCCCGCAGCAGCCCGGCGCTCCCACGCAACCGCCCCCGGGCATCGACATGCTCGCGGCGCTGCAGGGCGCCGGGGAGGGCACCGCGGGCCCCGCGCCCGGGCCCGCGCCGAACGCCCTCGTCAGCGTCGGGCAGGGCCTGGGCGACACCTTCTACGGCCTGGGCGATCTCGCCGAGCATGTGGGCGCGCCCGTGCTCAACGCGGGGCGCTTCCTGCTGCGCAAGGGGCTCGACGCAGTCGGAGCTCCTGGGGCCGCATCCCTCTTCCAGCCTGTGAGCGCCCCCGGCTTCGACAACATCGTCGCGCAGCGCGAGCAGCAGTACGACCAGGCGCGCGCCGCCGCCGGGCAAACCGGCATCGACTGGTGGCGCCTGGCCGGGGAGGCAGTCAACCCGGCCAACTATCTCGCGCCGGAAGACGCGGCCGCCACGGTTGCCGGACGCATCGGGCAGGCGGCGCTCCAAGGCGCCGGGATCGGCGCGGCGCAGGCCGTGGGCACTGCCGCCGTGCCGGGGCGGACGTGGTGGGACGCAGCCAAGGGGGCCTTCACGGGGGGCGCCACGGGCGGCCTGCTCGGGGGGCTGCTCGAGGGCGTCGCGCCGGCGCTTCGCCTGGGAATCAACAAGGTGCGCGGCCTGGTCGCAGGCGGCCGCGTGGCCTCCTCAACGGCGGCCGACCAGGTGGTCAAGGACGCGCTGGCCGCGAGCGGAACCGACCCGAAGACCGTCAACCTCAACGCCCTCAAGGGCATGCGCGCCGACGTCAAGGACGCGCTCGACGCCGGGGTCGAGCCCAGCCCCACCGCGATCGCCAATCGCGCCAAGGCCGAATCTCTGCCGGTGCCGGTACAACTCATGCGCGGGCAGGCCACGGGCGACCCGATGCTCTTCGCGCGCGAGCAGAACCTGCGCGGCATCCAGGGGGTGGGCGAGCCCGTGACCTCTCGCCTGCAGCAGCAAAACGCGGCCTTCGTCGCCAACCTGGACGCGCTCGGGGCGAAGAATGCGCCCGACCCGATCTCCCTCGGGGTGCAGGTCTCCAAGGGGGTGCACGACTTCTGGAACGCGCTGCAGGCCCGCAAGAACGCCCTGTACAGCGCGGTGCGCAACTCGCAGGGCCAGTCGGCCGCGATGGACGGGGTACAGGCGGCCGACAACATCCACGCCGCGCTGGACACGCCGCAGGCCGGTCACCTCTACGACCTGCTGCCGGCGAACATCCAGCGCACCATCGACGAACTCGGCACCGGCGACGTACCGTTCAGCGTGGCGCAGATGCAGTCGCTGGACCATATTTGGGGCACCGCGGCGCGCGGCGCCTCCGACGGTTCCGTTGCGCACGCCATCAACCAGGCCCGCGGCATCCTGGCCGACGCCCCCATTGCCGACGACGTGGGCGAGGAGGCGCGCGCCGCCTACATGGCCGCCAAGCAGGCGCACGCGCAGCAGATGTCGCTGGTCGACCCGAAGCTGCCGAACGGGCAGCCCAATCCGAACTTTCAGCCCGTGGTCAAGTCGGTGGTCATGGACGGGCAGCCCCCGGAAAAGCTGTTCGGGCAGCACTTCCTGAACGCCGCCCCCTCGGTTGCGGCCAAGAACCTGCGCTTTCTCACGCAGCTCGACCCGAACGCGCCGGAGGCGGTCGGCCGCACGCTCATGGGCGAAATCAAGCGCCAGGCGCTCAATGACTCCTCGGCCGAGCGGGGCAGCGTCTCCGAGGCCGTGCTGCGGCACTGGGCGAACGGGCCCGTCAAGTCGGCTCTCATGGACGCGCTGCTGCCGGCGCCGCAGGTCAACACGTTCCGCAACCTCGCCGATGTGGTCGAGGCGGCGAAGAAGCCGCCGGTGGCCAGCGCGGTGAACACCTCGAACAGCGGGTCGGCCCTGGTCAATGCCGGGGTCTCGATGCTCAAGAACGGCGCGGCGGGGCAGGTCGTCAAGCACCTCCCGCTGGTGCGCAGCGTGGTCGAGGGGCTGGACGCCGCGCAGACGCAGTCGGACGTCAACGCCGCGCTGCGCCCGGGGGTGACCTTGAAGTCCCTGCTCAGCGGCACCCCGAAGCAAATCGCCAAGACGCGCCTGGCGCGCGTGCTGCTCACGCCCGCCGCGGTGTCCTACGAGGGAAGGGAGGGCCCGTGATGCGCTATGTGAGCAGCCAATGCGCCGCCAGCAGCACGAAGGGGAGCCAGAGGGCGCAAAACAGCAGGAACACCCCGATGTTGCGCCAGCGCACGCGCAGGCTCAGCCAGTGCGGGTGCTCGGGGCCGCGAAGGACTCCCTTGCGGTGCAGCCAGTGCACGCAGGGGTTCACGATCAGTTCTCTGATGCCGGCCACCGCCACGACCAGCGCCGCCAGCTGCGCGCCTTTCGCATTCATGCGCCATTCTCGCCCCGATAGGAGCGCCTCGCAATGACCACCGCTGTCGGCATCTCCCCGGCCCCCATCCTGCAGTTCTTCAACAACTCGGGGCAGCCGAACGCGGGCGGCACCGTACTCACCCAGGTCGGCGGGGTGAACTACGCGACCTATGAGGACGCGGCCGGCACGACGCCGCTGCCCAACCCGATCCCGCTCAACTCCCGCGGCGAAATCTCCAACTCCAGCGGCCAGTCGTGCCAACTCTACCTCGTCGACGGGGTGAGCTACACCTTTACCCTCTACGACTCCAACGGCAACCAGATCAACCAGCCGAAGACGGTGCAGGCCTCGGCCGCGGCCAACATCGCCGACATCCAGGCCGGCGCCTACAACACGGCAGCCGACGCCGGCGCGGTCAATGCGCTGCAGGTCACGCTCTCGCCCGAGCCGACCTCGATCGCGGGCCTGGAGATCTGGGTTACCGGCATCCGCGTGACGAACACCGGCGCCACCGACCTGACGGTGGTCATGGCAAGCGGCAACGTCACGGTGCCGGTGCAGTTCCCTGGAGGCTCCGCGCTGACGGGCGGCGAACTGGTCGCGAGCAAGAGCGCTCTGCTGCGCTGCAACGAGGCCTCCAGCGCCGCCGTGCTGCTGGCCTCCACCGGGGGCAACTTCTCTCCGACGGCCGCCACGGGCGACAACTCGGAGAAGAACGCCACGACCGCCTTCGTGCAGGGCGCGGTGGGCTCGCAGGCTTCCCCCTCGGTCCGGCAGACCGTGAGCTACGGCGCGACCTCGGCCGGCCTGCCGGCGATGCTCTCGGCCGGCACGGGCCTGGCGCTCAATCTCTCGGCTACGGCGCACGCGATGAAAATCGCCTTCGCCGCCGGCTCGGCCGACTACCTGAGCACGCTGTCGGCCGACGTCACCGGGGTGGTGTCGAGCCTGACGGCCAATGCGCTCTCCTATGTGAGCGCCACCTATTCGAGCAACACCTCGGCCGGGTGGTCCGCCACGCTGGCGCCGCCGGCCTATGGCTACGTCTACCCGCAGGCCGCGCAATCCTCGCTCGGGCTGAACAACTCCAGCCTGGACGACTTCGGCAACACCTGGACCAACTCGTCCGTCACGTTCGCCAACACGTCCCCCGCGATCGCCGGCACGTATTACGCGGTGCTGAACGGCACCTCGAGCTACATGAAGTCGACCGCCTTCACGTTGCTGGGCAGCGGCGGCTGGGCGCTGCGCGGCTGGGTGAAGTTCGCGTCGCTGGCAGCGCTGCAGCCTGTGGTGACCGCGGTCAACAATTCGGGCGGCTACGGGGTGAACCTGTACGCCTCCACCAGCGGCAAGTCCACCGTGTACCTGTCGAGCACCGGCAATTCGTTCGACATCTCGAACGGGGGCGCCGGCTCGGCCACGATGACCACCGGCACCTGGTACTTCCTGGAAGTGACCTACGACCCGGTGGCGGGCAAGTATTTCGTCTACGTCAACGGGGTACTCGATCAGACGATCACCTCTTCGAAATCCATCTGCAGCATCAACTCCATCGCGTATGGGGTCGACACCGCCAGCCGCTACCTCGACGGCAACCTCTCCGGCATGGAGTTTCTCCCGTACTGCCAGCACCCGAACGGCAGCACCTACTCGGTGCCCACCGCGTTGCCAGACATCACTGCGACCGGCTACGCCTCCGACTGGTTCGACGTGCCCAACATGACCATGTGGAGCGTGACGGGCGCCTCGGGGACCGCCGGCACCAATCCGACGTTCACCGCGGTCAAGCGCGTGTATGTGGGCGAGTGCGTGACGGGGGGCTCCTCGGTATCGAGCGTCACCAACTACGCGCTCAACGGCCGCTACGACTCTGGCCTGACCGACACGCTGCCCGGCGCGGGGACTGCCGTGTCCAGGAGCACGAACATCGGCACGGCCTTCGGCGTCAATTCGTTGCTCGAGTTCCAGTGCATCACGGCCGAAAACGGCTATTCGGTGGGCGATGTGATCGACGCCATGGCGGCCGGGGACAACACCTCGTTCATCTCGCCTGCGACGATCGTTAAGGGGCGCAACACGCTCGGCTTCGTCGGGGGGGCAGGCTCCGCGGGGGGCGCCTGGGCCGCGCAGAACAAGTCCACCGGGGCGAATGTCTTTCTCACCACGACGAACTGGGCCTATCGCCTGTCGGCGCAGCGCAACTGGTAGCGCCGCGCGCCAAGAAAAAGGAGACCGCGCATGTCCACCCACGAAGAGCTGGAAGCCGCCGACCGGGCCATCCGGGGCGAGGTGCAGGAGCTGCGCGAGACGGTGGAGCGCCACGAGATGGAACTCGACGAACATGCGCGCTGGAGGGTCGAGATGGACAAGACGGTCGCAAGCATCGCCGCCACGCTGCGGCAGGTCGCCACCAAGGCCGACGTAAACCAGTTGCGCCTGGAGGCCGACACCACCCCGACCAAGGCCGTGGTGTGGTTCGTCGGCTGCCTCTGCGCGCTGGCTCTCGCGTCGATCGTGGCATTGGCCTGGAAATGATGCGCGACCTGCCAGCGCTGATGCGCGACCTGTCCGTGCGGGTGTACCGCTGGTTTCGCGCGCCGCGGCGGTTCCTGAAGTTCCTGGTGGCCTTCATCGTGGGATCGATCACCTTCCACCGTGTGGCCGGCTACGACCCCGACTTCGGCATCACCAACCTGTCGCTGTCGATCGAGGCGAGCGTGGCCAGCGCCGGGATCATTCTGGTTCTCGAAGAGATCATGGATCGCCTCTTCGCCTTCCTGCGCGAGTGGCGGTCGCAGCAAGAGCGCCAGGACGCGGCGCAGGCGCAGGTGCTCGAGGCGGTGTTGCAGCTCGCGCGCGGGCAGCAGATCGCGCTTGAGCGTGGCGAGCAGCTGCTGCGCGACTCGGTCGAGCGCGACAAGCGGACCATCGCCATCCTGGAGCGCTTTGGCGGCGCGCTTTCCCTGGCTCGCACCGTTCCCACGCAGGAGGCCTGACCGATGCTCAAACCCCCCATGCAGTACAGCAAGGTGGGCCTGGCGCTTACCGAGCGATTCGAGGGCTGCGCGCTGCACGCCTACCCGGACGTGGTGGGCGTGCCCACGATCGGCTACGGCCACACGCGCGGCGTGCGCATCGGGATGACTTGCACGCTCGCGCAAGCGCAAGACTGGCTCGCGCAGGACACGCTCGACGCGCAGGACGCCGTCAACGAGATGGTCGACGTGGCGCTGAGCCAGAGCGAGTTCGACGCCCTGGTGGATTTCGTCTTCAACCTCGGCGCCTACGCCTTCGGGCACAGCACCCTGCTGCGCCTTCTCAATGCGGGGGACTTCGCTGCGGCGGCGGGACAGTTCGCGCTCTGGGATCACGCCGGGGGCCAAGTCGTGGCCGGCCTGCTGCGCCGGCGACTGGCCGAGCGGCAAGAGTTCACGCAAGGGGGCTGAGATGCCCCGCATTTCCCGTCCCACCCTGGAGAGAGTCATGCAGCTGATCGATCACATCAAGAGCGAGGCCGCCGCGCTGCGCGCCGAGAAGGACCGTCTGCTGGCCGATGCGCAGCAGAAGGCTGCCGCGCTCGAGCAGCGCGCCGCCAGCCTGGAGGCGCACATCACCGGGCTGCCGGCCGAGCTGGCCGCGCTGCCCGAGGAAGCGGCCGCGCGGGCCTGGGACTGGATCAAGAGCTTTTTCTGAGGCGACCTCCATGCGTGCCTGGATCTCCCGGATGCTCTCCGACCCGGCGGGCGTGCCTGACGACGCGCGCGTGCTGGCCTTCCTGCTGGTGCTGGCCTATGTCGGGCTGTCGGCCTGGAGCGTGGTCGATCAGGGCCACGCTTTCAGCGCGATGCAGTTCGGCGCCGGCGCGGGGACGCTCGCCGGTGGCATCGGCGCGTGGCTCGGGCTGCGCAAGGGCAACTGATGCCCGCGCTCTGGCTCATGTGGTGGCTCCCCTGGCTGCTGCTATGGACCCCGTGCTGATCGTCGACGGCTGGTTTCTCGCCTGCGTGGTGGGTGCCTTCGTGCTTGCCTGGGTCATCTGGAGAATGTGATGGGCATCCTGTTCACGCTGCTGCGCAAATTCTGGTGGATCGTGCCGCTGGCCGGGGCTGCGGCCTTCGGCTGGTGGGAGCACCATGAGGTCGGCGTCGCGCAGGCGCACGTCGCGCAGCTCGAGCGCCAGCTCGGCAGCGCGGAGACCTCGATCGCACAGCTGCGCACCGGCGTGCAGGCCCAAAACGCGGCCGTCGAGCGCATCCTGCAGCAGGGCGCCGCCGCGGTGGCGCAGGCCAAGGCAGCGGCCGCACAGCGCGTGCAGGCGTCTTCCCGAGTGCGCGTCGTCTACCAGACCAGGGTCGAGCGCATCGAGGCCGCGCCGGTACCGCAGCAGTGCGCCAGCGCCGCGGCGTGGGCAGCCACCCAAGCGCAGGGCCTCATCGGGGGATGGAAATGAAGCGCACAGCAAGCATTCCCCTCTGGGCGGGCGTGATTTTCCTGGGCGGCTGTGCTGCGCCACCGCCTACAGTGACAGTCCAGAAAATCAACATCCCCGTCCCGGTCCAGGTGCCGTGCCCGGCTCCGAAGCTGCCCCCGAAGCCCGCGCTGCTGCCTGTCGCAGGCACGCCGGCGCAGATCCTGCGCGCCCTGGTCGCGGATCTCGCCCTGGTCATGGGCGATGACGACCAGGTGCGCGCGCTGGCCCGGTAGGAGCCGACCATGCCGACCGCCTACCTCCGGTGCATGCGCGGCAGCGCGACCATCTATGACCGCGTGATCGCCTGGTATTCGCGCAGCCCCTACGTGCACACCGAGTTCGCGTGGCCGCTGGACAACCCGAAGCCCGCGCAGTGGCTCGGCGCGCAGCCGCGCGGGGGCGTGCAGGCGCGGCCGGCCGACTACCTCGGCTCGCAGCCCTTCGATCTGTTCTCGGTCGAATTGACGGGGGCCCAGGTGCAGCACCTGCGCGACTTCCTGGAGCGCCAGGTAGGGCTGCCATACGACTGGCGCGCGATCGCCGGCATGGCGCTGCCCGTCCTGGATCGCGGCCGGCGCTCAGGCGCGTGGTTCTGCTCCGAACTGGTGTATTTCGCGCTCGGCACCGTGGGGCACTCCCTGCTGCGCGAGCCGCTGCGCCGCGCCGACCGCATCACTCCGCGCGACGTGGGGGTGAGCCTGCGGGCGGCGCTGGCGTGAGCCGCTGGTTCATCGTCGCCATCGGCATCCTACAAGCCGGCGCGTGCGCATCGAAAGCCTGCCAGCGCGACTGGGCGATGGCGCTGGTGTGGCTCGGGTATTTCGTGGCCAACCTGGGGCTGCTGCTGGCGCGCTGAGCTGTCTAAGACGCCGGGAGGCATCTAGGAAATTCGCGGCTCGCAGCGGTGTGCGCAACACGCATCGGAATTAGACAGCGGCTCCCCAATCCCAAGCAAAATCAACGCGCTGCGCCCAATCCGCTCAGGTACTGCTGCATCATCGGCGTGTGTTCGGATGGTGTTGATTTTGCAGGCATTTCAGGCCGATTTGTCTAACACCTTCGGGCGCTGTCTAAAACGAGGCGGCTCGGCGACCACGGTCTCGCGCTGCCGGATGTAGCGCAGCGTCATCGCCTCGGTCGTGTGTCCGCCCAGCGCCTGCGCGTTCTTGCCCTGCGCTTTGGCATCGGTCAGAGACTTCGCGCGCAGGTCGTGCAGATGCGCATCGGAAACGCCAGCCGCCTCGCAGGCGCGATTCCACATGTCGCGCACAGTCGCGTAGGCGTACGGCCTGCCACCGCGCAGCGTGCACAACAGCGTCAGTCCACGTACGGGCCGCGGCAACTCCTTCGCTGCAGCCACTGCTTCGGCCAGATCCGGCGTCATGCGCACCAGCACGCGCGCTGCGGTCTTGCCCTGCCGAAACGAAATCCCCTCTGCACTCACGTCCGCCATGCGGATACGCAGCACGTCGCTGATGCGCTGGCCGGTCAGGTATGCAATGTCCATCGCCGCGCGCAGGCTCGGGCTGCCAGCCTGCCAGATCGCCGCATACTCGGCGTCGGTCAGGTAGCGGTCGCGCTTCTTCTCCTTGTGGCGGCGCACGCCGACGCAGGGGTTGGAGTCGACGATCTGCCACTCCACGGCTAGGGCGAAGACTTGGCGCAGCAGCGACAGGCGCCGGTTGGCCATGTTCGGGGTCTTGGCCCATCCGACCTTAAGTTTCGCCACGTCGCGCGGCTCGACCTGCTCGGGACGAAACTCCGTCAGCGCGTGCTTCAGGTCCTGCGCCGCCCGCCGGTACTGCTTGGCTGTCGAGTCTCGGACGTCGCGCAGGATCTCGACCATTGCGCGGTCGATCAGAGCCGCCATCGCGCCATTCGGCGCCGCACTGTGCACGCGGGCGTATTCAGCCAGTGCTGAGCGCAGATCAGCCCCCAGGCGCGTCCACTTTCCGCCTTTGACGTGCCAGTACGCGCCGTGCTTCAGGTAGACGCACGGCGGCAGGTGCACGTCGGACTTACGGCGCGGGGGCATCGTGGGGCTCATGGTAGCCTCACCTGAGGGCGCGCCGCCGCAGGAGCGGTGCGCGCGCCCATGCGCGCCTGGATGATCGCCTGCAGCACGCGCGGCCACCCGTCGGCGCCGTCGAGGTAAGGGATGCGCTGCGCGTCGAGCCAGCGCCGGATGGCGTCAGGACGTTGGCGCCCGGACAGTTCCACCAGCTCGGCGCGCGAGAGCGTCAGGCTCACTTGTCGGCCCCCATGGCGGCGCGGATGGCCTGCGCCAACACATGCGCCATATAACGCTCTTCCTCTGAGTGCGCTACAGCGTTCTGCTCGTGCGCTTCGCACTCACGCACCGCTTCCTCCATCCCCGCCTTGCGTCCTGCGGCGTAGGCGAGTTTGGCGAATTTCGTAAAAAGCTGACGGCTGGACATCTCGCGCACGAAGCCATCAATGCCCGCAAGATCGTAACCACTCCTTAGTGCCCACTCCATCACATCGCGTCTGGTCGGTTTCATGATTCCTCCTGCGCTGCGAGGGCGCGGATGTATGGGCACATGCCGCGCTGAGGGTCGTACAGGTAGCACCGGACCTTGTTCACCACATCCGGGCAATCATCGTCCAGGTCGGAGCAGGTGGGCAGCGTCGCGTCCTGCTTTGCCTGCTCGGTCAGTTCCAGTATGCGATCAGTCATGTTCCTGGCCTCCTAGTGCGGCGCGGGCGACAGCAAGCCAATGGTTGCTTACCGCGCCCAAATGATTGATCTTGACGTACTCCAGGATGCCGTCATGCAATCCTTGCAACGCCCCCCGCAGCCTCGCGTTTTCAGCGTGCAAGCCTTCATTATCGGTAGCCTGCTCCGACGAAATCCGCACGTAGGTTGCGATGTCGGTCTTCAAGGCTTTCATCTCAGCGCGCAGGCGCATTTCTCGATCCACCGCAGCAGCAACAGCGTCGCATGACGCCGACCGATAGTCGTCGTGCATCTTGCGAGCCTCGGCGGCGGTTTCCGGCGTGTTTGCTTGCGCCACTACACCGCACGCCGCGAGCCGCATCCGCTCTCGTTCTAACTCAGCGCGCAGGCGGTCGAGTTCGGATTTCATGG
>JAEHJW020006435.1_pt1 | contig 29530 bp, 37 predicted proteins | sample 9271431 | NCBI WGS metagenome assembly JAEHJW02 | reverse complement strand
CTGGTATCCCGCGACCCCGATCGATTGTTACAGATTTGTCGGCGTAGGCCGATACCCTTTTTCTGTCGTCGTGAGGTCCGATGGGTAGGCCCAGAAAGCCAGAAATCGTCGGTATTGACGTAATCGCCCGGGATTTCGGGGTTATACCCAGGCAGGTCCGGAACTACCTGAAAAAAGGGCTTCCACAGACGGCGCCAGGCCGCTTCGATCGCGTCAAGGCGATGGAGTGGTGGCAGCAGTTCGTAAAGGGAGGCGGGAAAAACCCCACTCTGGTAGAGGCCGAGACCCGCCTTAAAACCGCCCAGGCGCAGATCCACGAACTCAAACTCGCCCAAGCCCTCGGAGAGTTCGTTCCCACGTCCCTGGTCGGAAAAGTCTGGGAGCGCGTTGCGGGGGCGTTTCGTTCCCGGGTGCTCTCGATCCCCCGGAAAGCCATACCGAGGCTGCGGGGCGTCTCGGGCGATGCGGCGAAGGAGAAAATATTAACCGGCATGGTTTGCGAGGCACTGGATGAGCTTGCCGGCGCTGATTACTCCGGAATCCTTGGCCGGGCTGTCGAAGACATTGCACCGGGCAACGGCGATAGTGAAGGCGCCTCCGCAGTTGATGGTGAGTCAGTGGGCGGACCTGCACCGCGTCCTGTCCGCAGAGGCAAGCGCCGAGCCGGGCAAGTGGAGCACCGCGCGGGCTGAATATCTGCGCGGCGTCATGGATGCCTTCTCGGATCCGGACGTCTCGACCGTGGTCCTGATGAAGGCGGCGCAGGTCGGCTCCACCGAGGTCATCAACAACATCATCGGGTTTCACGTCCACCAGGACCCGGCTTCCATTTTGGTGGTGCAGCCCAACATCAAGATGGCGAACTCCTGGAGCAAGACCAGGCTTTCGCCGATGCTTCGGGACACGCCGGCGCTCCGTGGGGTGATCGCCGAGCCGCGGACGAAGAATTCATCGAATACGATCCAGGAGAAGGTTTTCGAGGGCGGGATGCTCGCCGTGGCCACGGCGGGATCCCCGGCGGACCTCGCCTCCCGTCCGATCCGGATCGTGCTGTTCGACGAGGTGGACAAGTACCCTCCCTCCGTGAAGGAGGAGGGGGACGCGATCGAGCTCGGCACCGTCCGTACCGAGACGTTCTGGAACTCCAAGACGTACAAGGGTTCCACCCCGACGGTTCACGAGATCTCGCGGATCGAGGCGGAATGGGACGGCTCGGACCAGCGGTACTTCATGGTCCCCTGCCCCCGCAAGGGGTGTAGGAAGCACCAGCGCCTGATATGGCCGCAGGTCAAATGGAGCAAGGACGAGCGGGGCAACCCCGTAGACGTCCGTTACGAATGCGCGTACTGCCGCGGCCGCATCGAGGAGCACGAGCGTTACCGGATGGTCCGGAAGGGCCGGTGGGAGATTACGCGGCCATGGGTCAAGGGGATCGCGGGATTTCATATATCGGCACTCTATTCCCCTTGGACGACGCTGCACAAACTCGCGATCCGGTTCGTCAAGGCCGTCCGGTCCAAGAGCCCCGAGCAACTCCGGGTGTTCATAAACGCCGCCCTGGGGGAGACGTGGAAGGAGGACACCACCACGGTGGACGAGAGCGGCCTTCTTGCCCGCCGCGAGGAATACGGCCCGCTCGTCCCCGCCCGGGTCTGCGCGATCACGGTGGGAGTGGACGTCCAAGACGACCGGATCGAGGCCGAGGTGATCGGGTGGGCCCCCGGCGAGGAGTCGTGGCAGATCGAATACGCGGTCATCCCTGGGCGCACGGAAACCGACCTTCGCCCCTGGCAGGATCTGGACATCCTCCTGTCGAAGCGGTACCAGCACGAGCTCGGGGTAACCCTCGTCGTCATGGCGGCTGCGATCGACTCCGGCGGCCACGCGACGACGAAGGTCTACGAGTTCTGCAAGCCCAGAGAGGACCGGCGAATATGGGCGGTCAAGGGGGGAAGCAAGCCGGCACTGCCGGCGGTCGGCCGGCCGAACCGTAACAACGCAGGCAACGTCCCCCTGCGTATCATCGGGACGGACGCTCTTAAGCGCACGATTCTGTCGCGGCTCAAGCTTGAGGGCCCGGGCCCCGGGTACATGCATTTTCCGATGGCGGCGGACGAGGAGTATTTTAAGCAGCTCACGGCCGAGTCGCTCATCAAGATCCGCGAGAAGGGCGAAGTCAAGTTCATCTGGAAGAAGAACCGGGAGAGAAACGAGGGACTGGATTCCAGGGTTTATGGCTACGCGGCGCTGATCGCCCTCAACCCCGACCTGGAACGGTATGCCGCGATGATCCAGGCCCAGTCGCGGGAGATGAAAGAAAAAATCAGAACGCCCGAGGACCTGAAGCCCCAAGGCCGCGGCCGCAGGGTATTAAGCCGCGGGGTAGGGAGGTAGATCGATGGCGGGAATCACGCTGGCGCAGGCGGAGGCGCAGCTCGCATCGTGGCTCGCAGCCTCCACGGCGGTGGCCTCTGGGCAGTCCTACACCATCGGAAGCCGATCTCTTACCCGCGCGGATGCGAGGGCGATCCAGCAGCAGATCGACTACTGGGATAAGAAGTGCCAGGAACTCGGGGGCACGTCCAACGTGGTGCGCACCATCAAGGTCTACGGCGGGACGCCCGTATGAAGGCGGAAATAAAAACCCGCGACGGCGGGATCACCGTACAAGGAAATTTCGTGGACCAGGTAGTCAACTATCTGGATCCGGCGCGCGGGAACAAACGGATGCAGGCCCGCCTCATGGCAGCCATCGCCGGCGGCTACTACGGGGGATCCCGCGTCCGCCGATCGCTGAAAGCCTGGAACCCGTTCGGCACGGACCCCGACGGGGCGATCCTTTTCGATCTGCCGGCGCTGAGAGAACGATCGCGGGATCTCGTCCGTAATGCTCCCCTGGCCGGCGGTGCGATCAACACGGTCTGCACGTCCGTCGTTGGAACGGGGCTGAAACTCCGATCCCGGATCGACCGGGAAATCCTGAAGATGGACGAGGCCGCCGCGGACGCCTGGGAACGTCAGACGGAGCGCGAATGGAGACTGTGGGCCAAAACAGCCGAATGCGATGTGGCAAGGACGCTTGATTTCGCGGCGATACAGGACCTCGTATTCCGGCAGGTGCTTGAAAACGGCGACGTATTCATCCTGATGCCCTCCATCCTGCGGACCGGGCAGCCCTATGGGATGCGGCTGCAGGTGGTCGAAGGGGACCGGATCTGCAACAAGGACAACGCCAAGGATACGCGGACGCTGGCAGGCGGGGTGGAACGGGATGAAAACGGCGCTCCCGTCGCCTACCACATCATGGATCAGCATCCCGGGGCACTCATCGGGCCGATCCGTCGATCCTGGACTGTCGTCCAGGCGTTCGGAAACCGGACCGGTCGTCGAAACGTTTTGCATCTCTACAAGGTTTTGCGGCCCGGGCAGACAAGGGGTGTCCCCTACCTGGCGCCCGTAATCGAGTCTTTGAAGGGGCTCGATCGCTACACGGAGGCTGAGATCACCGCCGCGGTGATTTCCGGGATGTTCACGGTCTTCGTCAAGTCCGCCACCGGGAGCGTCGGTCTTTCTCCAATGGCACCGACTTCGGAGGTCGGCGGCGCCGAGGCGGACGAGGACTTCAAGTTGGCCTCCGGGGCGATTCTGAACCTGGCGCAAGGAGAGGAGATACAGACCGCCAATCCCGGACGGCCCAACGCCGCCTTCGATCCGTTCGTCATGTCCGTGTTGCGGCAGATCGGGGTCGCGCTCGAGTTGCCGTTCGAGATCCTGGTCAAGCACTTCACGGCTTCGTATTCCGCCGCCCGTGCGGCGATCCTCGAGGCGTGGCGGTTTTTCAAGGCCCGCAGAACCTGGCTTGCCGCGAACTTCTGCCAGGCCGTGTACGAAAATCTCATGGACGAAGCCGTGGCGCTCGGCCGGATCAAGGCCCCGGGATATTTCGGAGACCCCATTATCAGGAAGGCGTATCTCGGCTCGAAGTGGATCGGGGATGCTCCGGGGCAGATTGACGAGCTAAAAGAAATAAATGCCTCCAAGCTCCGGATCGAGGAAGGGATCAGCACCCTGGACGACGAGACGGCAGCCATCACGGGCGGGGACTTCGAACGAAATATCGTCCAGATCAAAAAGGAACGGAAACTCCTGAAGGATGCGGGACTCCTCCAGGAGAAGGAAAACACCGAGGGCAAAGAGGGGCGCCCGATGATAGAAGAGATGCCGCCCGAGGAAGAAGACCAACCCGAAAGGGGGGAAGCAAGGTGAGAATCATCGATGTGCTGACCAGCCCGTGGGCCATCGTGCCCGAGAAACTCCTCGAAATCCAGGAGATCTATCGGGTGCACCTCCGTGGGGAAAAGATCGACCTGTCCGTGGTGGAAGCCAGGCTCGGCAAACCCCTTTCGAACGAGCAGAAGCCCTACGATGTCGTCGACGGCGTGGCGGTGATCTGCATGGAGGGAATCGTCGCCAAGCGGATGTCGATTTTTACGAAGATCTCCGGCGGGATGTCGACCTATCACATTCAGGAGCAGATCAACGCCGCGATGGCGGACGGGGACGTTCATGCGATCGCGCTGAACGTCGACTCCCCCGGGGGCTCGGTCGACGGCGTGGCGGAACTCGCAGATCACATCTACCGGATGCGCGGCAAAAAGCCCATCGTCGCCTTTACCGACGGCATGATGGCATCGGCCGCCTACTGGATCGCCTCCGCGGCGGACTCCATCTTCATCTCCGGCGACACGGCCCAGGTGGGATCGATCGGGGTAGTGGCCTCCCATGTGGACGTCTCAAAGGCCGAGGAAAAATACGGCGTCAAGACCACGGAGATCACCGCCGGCAAGTACAAGCGGATCGCCTCCCGGTACGAACCCCTCTCCCAGGAGGGCCGCCAGACGATCCAGGAGTTGGTGGACTACATCTACACGGCGTTCGTCGGGGACGTGGCAAGACATCGCGGCGTATCGGAGGAACAGGTGCTGGAGCAGATGGCCGACGGACGGTTGTTCCTCGGCCGGCAGGCAGTAACAGCAGGACTGGTCGACGGTGTTTCGACCCTGGAACAGGTGATCGGAAAACTTTCCAAGGAGGCATCCATGAAGGTGAAATTCGGACATGCGGAAATCGATGTGCAGGAGTCGACGGTGATCGACTCGAAGTTCATCTCCCAAAACGCCCCCGAGATCGCCGAGTCCTTCCGGTTGGAAGGCGCGCAGGCGGAGCGGGAGCGGATCCGGGGAATCGAGGAGAATGCCCTTCCCGGACACGAGGAGATCGTCGCCGAGGCGAAGAAGGACGGCAAGAGCACAGGGGCGGACGTGGCCTTGAAGATCGTCAAGGCCGAGAACGAAATCCGGGGAAAGAAACTGGGGGACATCCGCGCCGAGGCCCCGAAACCGGTGGAACAGCCCCCCGTGGACGGGATCCAAGGCCCCGCAGGCAAGGTCGACGAGAACGCCTCCGTCGAGGACAGGGCGAAGGCGGAGTGGGACAAGGACGAGAAGCTGCGGGCGGAGTTCGGCGGCGACTACGACGCCTTCCTGTCCTACCGCAAGGCGGAAGATCAGGGCCGGGTGAGGGTGCTCTCCCGGAAGCGTTGAATCCACAAACGTAATTCATTCCGAACAGCGAAGGAGACAAAGCCATGACGACGTTGGCAAAGGATTCCCCCCGGGTTTTCGAGCTCGGGAACGTCAACGAAATACCGGTCATCGCGGCCGACATCATCTACGAAGGCGCGGCGGTCGGGGTCGTACCCGCCTCGGGCCATGCCCGGCCCCTGGCGGCCGGCGATAGGTTCGCCGGTTTCGCGGAGAGCAAGGTCGATAACTCCGCGGGGGCGGCCGCGGACCTGAACGTCCGCGTCCTGAAAAAAGGTTCGGCGCAACTCTCGGTCTCGGGGGCGGTCATCACGGACGTGGGAGTGCCGGTGTACGCCACCGACGACAACACCTTCGTTTTCACGCCGACCGGCGGGGTGTTCATCGGGTTCGTCCGCCGGTTCGTCTCTTCCGGCGTGGTCATCGTCGAGTTCGATGCCGACAACTTCGTCGATCCGTACGGAGACACGGTGCGGGAGACCGTCTCCGTCGACAAGACGCTCGCGGCGGTGGACAGCGGCAAGGTGTTCTTCGTCGACACCGATGCAAAGACCGTGACCCTTCCGGCCGTCGAGGGGATGGCCGGGATCAAGATCGTCAACATCGGCGCCTACGGCGCGGTGGCCGTGAAGGTCCTCCCGAACGCCCTCGACATGATCGAGGGTCCGAACATCACGGGAGCGGACGCCAAGTACATCATCAACACCAAGGCGACGGCCAAGCGCGGCGACTACGTCGTCCTGGAGTACGGCGACCCCAACGGCTGGGTCATCACGGAGATGCGCGGCACCTGGGCGCGCGAGGCGTAACCGGCGGCTTCAACGGTTTCGCGGGATTACGGATTCAAACATCGGACGGTTCGGAAGCGTAAGTTTCCGGGCCTTTTTCATTTTCGGGAGGTACATCATGGGTGCAGGAACGCTTTCAAGCCGAGCGATCATCGGCTCGTTCTACAAGCGGCTGGAGCAGAATGTGGGGGCCGAGTGGGTTCCCGATCTTTCCATGTATTTCACGTCCGACCAGGCATCGGAGGAGTACCGCTGGCTCGGGATGGCCCCGGCGATGCGGGAGTGGATCGGCGGAAGGAACGCCAAGGGCTTCCGCGAGAACGGCATCATCATCCGGAACAAGGACTTCGAGGCGACGATCGAGGTCCTGGTCAAGGAACTCAGGCGCGACAAGACCGGTCAGATCATGGTCCGGATCAACGAACTCGCCGATCGCACGAACGCCCATTGGGCGAAGCTGCTCTCGGACCTCATCATCAACGGCGAATCGACCGTCTGCTACGACGGGCAATACTTCTTCGACACGGACCACAGCGAGGGGGATTCCGGGTCGCAGAGCAACGACATCAGCTACAACGTCGTCACGCCCACTGCGCCGACGGCGGCGGAGATGGAGCAGGTCATCCTGTCCGCCGTGCAGCAGCTCCTGGGTCTCAAGGACGACCAGGGCGAGCCGATGAACGAGGGGGCGAAGTACTTCCGGGTCATGGTCCCCGTTCCGTTCATGGCTGCCGCGGCCGCCGCGATCGGAAACCCGGTCATCGTGGACGCCAGCGGGTCCAGGACGAACACGCTGACCAATCTCAAAGGGGTGATCGGGGACTTCCGGTTCGCCCTCGATGTCAATTCCCGGCTGACCTGGACCACGGAGTGCGCGCTGTTTCGGGCGGACGGCAACGCCAAGCCCTTCATCCGCCAGGAGGAAGAGGCCGTTTCCCTCGACGCGATCGCGGAAGGGTCGGAGCTCGAGTTCAAGGAGAACAAGCACCAGTACGGCGTGAAAGCCTCCCGGAACGTCGGATACGGCTACTGGCAGCACGGCTGCCTCGTCACGCTGACCTGATCGTAAGCAGGATGAAACCCACGGGGGAGCCCAGGATCCACTGGGCCCCCTTTTCCTCGGAGGTGATATGAAGTACTTTCGCGTGATCGCTCTGTCCGCCGGATTCAGCAGCGGAAGGCTTTCTCTTTCGGCGGATCAGTTCGCGTCTCGCCGGCATGCACTGGTCCCTACGAAGGAGAAGGGAGTCTTCCGGATATTACAGCCCGTGCAGTTCAAGCGCGGAGAGGAGATCGGGTTCGACGGCGAGGTAAACAAAATACTCCTGCAGGACCTCTCGCCCGTGGAGGCCAACCCAAAGACCGTCGAGGGGACGGAAGGGAAGGGCAAGCCTGGGCGGCACCCCAAGGCCGTCGAGGGGGCGTAAGAATCGATGGCCTTGGACTTCGCCGCCGACCTGGACACGATGTTCAGTACCGCCGAGCACGCCGTGCTTGCCACCTATACCCGGCAGTGGTACGCCGCCGTGCAGATCCCGGTGATCTTCGACAACGAGTACATCGTCACGGAGGGAGTGGAGGGCCGGGGCATCGGATCGACCGCACCGGTGGCGGTTTGCAAAACCGCCGATGTTCCGTATGCCGCCCCCGACGATCTCCTCGAGGTTGGAGGCACTACCTACAACGTCATCCTCGTTAAGCCGGACGGCACGGGAGTTACCATGCTCGTCCTGTCGGAGGACCCCGCATAATGGCCGCCGACAATAGAGACGCGATCGTAGACGCGATTGTCGCCCGGATGCAGGCCATCACCAAGGTCAACGGGTACAACACGGATGTGGGGGGAAGCGTCACCCGCTGGCGTGCGAACGAGCCGGCGGAATCCGCCTGCCCGACGATTGACGTCCGGGATCCGGCCCGATCCCTTGCCGGGGAATATACCCAAACCATAAGGGATTACAAACTTACGATCGTCGTTTGCGGATTCGCAGCGGCCGGGTCGGATACCGATGGTGAAATGAACCTAATCCTTGAAGACATCTTGAAGGCGATGCTTTCCGGGGATGTGACTTTCGGGGGGCTCGCACAGGATACGGTCTACGCGGGAGACGAGAAGCAGCTCTCCCAAAACAACGTGAAGACGGGGATCGCCATTGTCCGGTTCTCCGTCACATACCGAAAGCAATAAGGAGACACGAAAATGCTGACCAGGAGAACGACGCTTCTTGCGAAAAAGGAAACTGTTTATGGCACGGACCCCACGCCCGTCGCGGGAGACGCCGTTCTCTGCAAGGTGGACGGGTTCCGGGTGATCGGCGATGCCCTGGTGCGGGACTACCACCGGTCGAAGCTCTCCCCGCTGGCCCACGTGATCGGCGAGGTGTACTCTGAGATCAAGTTTTCCACGGAGTTGAAGGGCTCCGGGGCCGCCGGCACAGCCCCCGAACTCTCTCCCCTGTTCCAGGCGTGCGGATTCTCCGAGACGATCGTCGCCTTGACCTCCGTGACGTATCTCCCCGAGTCGGACACGTTCCCCTCCTGCACGATCTACTTCTATCGGGACGGCATCCTGTACGAAATGAACGGATGCCGAGGGACGTTCGACATCGACCTTTCCGTCGGGAAGTACGGTGTCATCAACTGGACATTCCAGGGGCTCTACGTGGCGCCGATCGACGCGGCCCTTATCGACGGCACCTACGATTCGACGGTGCCGCCTCCGATCCTTTCGGCGGCGTTCTCGATCCAGGCGTACTCGGCAGTCGCGACGAAGCTGGCGCTTTCGGCGGCGAACCGGCTGGCTTTTCGGCGCGATCTGAGCAACGCGAACGGCATCCGGGAGGTCCTCATCACCGACTGGGATGAGCGCGGCGGGTCGTTCGACCCCGAGGCCGTGACCGTGGCGACTCACAACTTCCACTCGATCTGGAAGGCCGGCACCGCGGCGGCCATGTCAATCGTTGTGGGATCCGCGGCCGGGAACATCTGCACGATCACCGCGCCGAAAGTGCAGTACCGCGAAATCAACCCGGCGGAACGGGACGGGCTGTACACCTACGAGGTCCCGATCCGACTCGCGCAGAACGCCGGGGACGACGAACTGTCGATCGCCTTTACCTGAAAAGAAGGAGACCGCATGCCGATCGCCATCGATCCGACCAAGGTCATCGAATACGTCCTGCTGTGCGACCGGGATCTGCCCCCCGAGGAGCAGACCATGTTCGAGCTGAAGGTGCTCACCGCCCGGGAACTTGCCAAGATCGAAGACGGGTCCGCCCGGGCCGACGTCTCCGGGAACATCGAGTTTCGGAGTGGGACGCAGGTCATCAACATTCTGAACGTGGGGCTTAAAGGGTGGCGCAACTTCAAGGACGCCCAGGGCCGGGAGGTGCCGTTCCGGGAGAACAACGGTGCGCCGCGACCCGAAAACTGGGACTATCTCACCCCAGATTGGCGGCGGGAGCTGGCGAACGCTGTCACGGAGCAGACCCGCGTCACGGAGACGGAAAGAAAAAACTGATCGTGCTCGCGGCGTTTATCGCAGGCGAACTGTCCGGCTACGACTGCGAGCAATGCGGGACGGAAGAAAAGCGGATCCGGGGATGTACGGAAGACGCCCCCGTGTCCGTTTTCAATTTTCCAGACGGGACACCTATGAAGCGATGCCCCGCGACGTACCTTACCCCCGAAATTTTAGGGGTTGCCAAAGCGCACAACCACAAACAATCCGGCCTTCTGCCGGTGGCCGGCGGCTGGCTCGACCAGTCTGCGACCCTCATGACGGCCCTTTTAATCGTTGACCAGGAGATTGCCTCGTATGGCGCCCGCAAATGAACTGAAAATCGTCATTCGTGCGAAGGACTTTGCTTCGCAGGAATTATCGAAAATCAGGAATTCCCTGTCCGGTTTCGGCTCTCAGATGAAAAGCGTAGCCTCTTTCGTCCAGTCGTATTGGGCCGGCATGGCCGCCGCGGTCTACGCCGCGACGAAAACCATCCGCGGGGCTTTTTCCTTGCTTGATCAGGCGGCTACGTTCGAGGAGCAGCAGGAATCGCTCGATCGCCTCCTGGCGAAGTACGACCAGACCACGGAGGGCATCGTTGGGAACATCCAGCGACAGTCGCACGGGCTGATCGGCGTGAAGACCATCATGGACACGCTCGGCGAGTCCATCAAGCGGAACATGGACCCGCGGGTGCTCGAAAAGTTCGCAGCTGGCGCCGTCGTGATGGCGAAGATCACTGGGCAGTCCACTGCCGAATCTTTCGAACAGATCAGCGAGGCGGTGTCCAAGGGGACCGACAGGGCGCTCAAGCGCATCGTCGGCGTGGCCGACATGAAGGAAATCTTCGGGGAGGGCTTCGAGGCCCTCTCCGAGGAGCAGAAGCAGGCCGAACGGCTCATGCTGGTGCTCTCCCGCCTCGAGCAGAAGGTGAAGGACTTCGGCAAGGTCACGGATTCCACCGATGATCACATCACCCGGATGCGGCTCAAAGTCGAGGAATTCAAGCGGACCGTCGGGCAGATCGAGATCAAGGTGTTCGGCTCCGGCATCGCCGCCCTTGAAACCGTCTTCGGCGGGCTGGCGCAGAAGGCGAAGGAGATCCGGGACGAATTCGGCCCAACGCTCGAAAAGATGTCCGGCATCATGGGCGGAAGCATGGCCGCGTCGATAAAATCGATAGTCAAGAATATCGGTCAACTTCTGAAGGACAGCGGCGCCCTGGGTATCCTCTGGACCGGGTTCACTGCGGCCCTGAAGGTTGCAAACCTGGCGATCGCGCTCATCGCTGACTGGATCAATTACATCAAGATCGGCATATATGCCCTCGGGTGGATGCTCGACAAGGCATTCATCGCCCCCTTACGGCTGCTCCTTTCCTGGGGCGGCACGCTCGCCGAAAAACTCGGGTTCAAGGAAACCGCGGCCGGAATCCGGGAGTTCGTCACCTGGTCGGCCGCTGGGGCCGAGAAGCTCGAGCAGACCCTCGTCGATGCGGCAAAGGCGGCCGACCTTGGGGAGAGCAACTGGTCGAAGGCGATCGAGGCGAACAAGAAATTCCTCCAGATCCAGACCGAGGGGCTGAAAATCACGAAGGAGCAAGCGAAGGCGACCAAAGACCTTGGCAAGCCCCCGCCCGCGCCGGCCCTGTCCGCCGATCAGCGGAAGGCCCTGCGCGAGTTCATGGACTGGTATAAGGCGCAGTCGATCCAGATGTCCGGCGAGTTGAAGGCCCTCCACGGGGACGAAGCCGCCGCGTTCAAGACCGAGTACGAAAAGAGGATCGAGGAGATCCGCGCGAAGGTCATGTCGCTCCGGCAGGCGGGACTGGTGGACGAAAAGGGCGAAGTATCCGGCAAGCTGTCCGCTGAAGGTCGCCGGCAGGTGAAGGATAACCTCGACAAGATACAGGAGCTCCGGGACCTGGCGAGCAAAATCTACATGGCGAAAACCGAATTGTGGGAGACGCAGACCAATGAGCGGATTGCGGAGCTATCCCTTGACTCCGACGAGGAGATCCACCGGCTGAAGCTCGACCGCATCCGGCTCCAGTACAAGGACGCCCAAGGGCTCCAAGAGGCGTATATCACCGAGGAGAACCGGCGGTTCTTCGCCGCCGTGGAGGCCCGCGCCTCCGAGCTTCGGAAGATCAACGAGCAGACCGCCGGGTTCTATCTTACCGGCTACCAGAAAGAGGCGGCGGACCTTAAGGCGGCCTACGAGGACGATCTGGCGGCGTTCCGCGAGAAGGTGAACCAGAAGAAGGCGACCTGGGAGCAGTACGACGCCTTCGTCACGGCCCGGGAATACCGGCTGAACGAGGACCTCAAGCGGATCTACGGCACGTCGTTCGAGGGATTGAAGGACGCAGTGCGGGATTACATCGACGCCTCCGGCAACGAGTACAACCGCGGCCGGGATTTCTTCGATAAGTCGGTCGGCGGCATGGAGAGCGCGATCGGCGATTTCCTGTTCGCCGCGTCCCAGGGGACGTTCAAGGTCCGCGAGATGTTCCAGTCAATGGGACTGTCGATCCTGAAGGCGGCGTCGGAGATCATCGCCAAGATGATCGCACTGCGGATCGTGGCGGGGCTCGGATCGATCTTCACCCCGGGGAATTCGGCGGCAGGTGCGGTGGGAGGATTCGGCCCGGCCGGCGGCGGCGCTTCGGTCACCGCGGTTGCGGCGCTGGGCGGGATCTTCCAGGGCGGGTTCCAGCCGGCTTTTGCGATTCCCGGCGGAGGGTCGATGCCGTTCCGGGCGTTTTCTTCCGGTGGCATCGTGAAGCGTCCGACCGTCGGGCTGGTCGGCGAAGGCGGGCAGAACGAGGCCGTCGTCCCCCTGCCGGACGGCAAGGCGATCCCTGTGAAGATGCAGGGAGGCGACGAAAGGACGATCGTCGTCCGGAACGAGTGGACCATCAACACGCTCGACGCGAACGGATTCGACCAACTGCTCGCCAGCCGGAAATCGACGATCGACGGGATGATGGCGGACTCGCTCGCCCGGGCCGGCCTGGTCCGTGACGCCGTGAGGAGGTACCGGTAGATGACGATCCCGGTATTTCCATCCGGCGTCCTGTACGAGCGCGCTCCGTACAAGGAGAACTGGAAGACCCTCGCCAACCAGTCGGAGGGCGGCGTCGAGCAACGGGTCGCCAAGTGGGGGCGGCCGATCCGACAGTTCGAGGTCATCGCCAACCTGATGGAGCAGTCCGCGGAGGCGGACGTTCTCCTGAACTTCATCCATGCACGGAAAGGGGCGTTCGAGCCGTTTCTCTTCATCACGCGGTCGAAACGGACGTGGGAGAAGGTCTTCGTCGGTACCGGAACTGGATCCAGGCGCGTGTGGGTCCTGCCGTTCCTCGAGTGGGATTTCCTGACCGTCTACGTCGGCGGGGCCGAGGTGTTCCAGGGGCCGGATTACGACGTCCTCTCCGGAGCCGGTCCGGGAGGGTCGGACCTGGTCGTGTTCCGGGTGTCGGTCGCCAACACGGCGGTCATCGAGGCGGATGGGGGGAATGCACGGTTCGTCGCGTACGTCCGGGCGACGGACCTCTATGAGGACGACCACGTCCGGTACGGACGGTTCAACGCAAGGCTTTCCCTGACCGAGGTGAAGGCCGATGTGGATCCCTTCGCATCATGACCGCCGACCAGGTCTACATTGCCACCGCGGACGGCTCGACGCGAGTGTTTCTCCTGCCCGTTACGGGATGGACGTTTTTAACGGTCCGGGAACGCGGCGGCACAGAATTCATGCTTGGGCCGGATTACGAGATCCTGAACGCAGCCGGAGAGTACGGGCTCGACTATCTCGTCTTCCGGACGGCGCCGGCGGCCGGGCTGATCGTGGAGATCGATTTCGTCGACGGCTCCTATATCCATCTGCTCGACCAACTGGACGTCACGGTCGGGGTGGCGGATCCGTACATCAGCCTGGAGGCGCTCTGATGCAGAAGGAGTTCACCCTGGGAGATGCGGTCCGGTTCAAGGCGAGTTTCCGGGACTCGGCCGGGGCGCTCTTCGATCCAACTTCGACGACCGGCAAGGTCTACGACGCCGCCAACATCGTCGTTGCGACGTTTGCAACGCTTACGAAGATCGCGACGGGTGTGTACGTGGCCGACTGGCAGACCACCTCCGGCGTGAATCCGACGGGCGCCTACTCCTTCGAGGTAACAGGGGTCTGGGGCGCGTTGACGTACAAGCGGTTCGCACGGAACATCGCAAGGCTTACGTGACAGGAGGATAGCAACGATGACGATCTCCCTCATGCTCCCCCTGGTCGGGAAGACGCAGACCGACCTGAAGCGTGTGGACAAGGGCACCGGCCCCCTGTCTTTCACCCCCGCCACGACGGCCACGCGGCTCAATCCGGACACGAATCTGATCGAGTCCGTGGCTTCGGGGGATCTGCGGGAGGACGGGCGGCAGTATCTCAACCGGCTCTATTATTCCGAGGACTTTTCGCAGGCGAACTGGGCGAAATCCAGCGTCACGGTAGCCTCCGACAATGCGGCGGCACCGAACGGGAAAGCCGTCGCGCAGTCGCTCACGGCTGCAGCGGCCAACGGTACGTGCTTGCAGGCCGTCACAGATGTGAGCCGGGTGCGATACGGGTCGATCTACCTGAAACGAAAGACCGGCACCGGGACCATTCAGGTGACGCTGGACGGCGGATCGACGTGGACCACGGTTGCGGTGACGAGCGAATGGGTGCGCCTCGGCGCGACGCAGCCCCTCGCGAATCCCTCCTTCGGCATCCGGATCGTAGCCAGCGGAGATGCGGTCTATGCGTGGGGGGCGCAACTTGAGGACGCGGCTGCGGCCACCCGGTACAAGAAGTCCGGTTCCTCTCCTGCCTACTCTCCTCAGGGTGTATTGATCGAGGGGCAGCGGACGAACGTGGTGTTGTGGTCGGAAGCGCTGGATGACGCGGTGTGGGTCAAAGGAAATGTGACCATTACCGCGAATGCCACTACCGATCCTATGGGCACGACGACGGCGGATAAGATTGTCGAGACGGCGGTTAACAATAATCATTATGTTGCCCAAGTATGTACAAAAGCCGCCTCTGCATTGGATTACGTATTTTCGGTTTACCTGAAGGCGGTAGAACGTACAAAGGCCAGGATTCAAATAGAAGATGGCGCCGGTAATGGTATGTATGCCCTTGTGGATTTATCCGTTGGGACTATTGAGGCAGCGACATTACTCGGCACGGGGTTTACTACTCTCACTGATGGGATAGATATTGCTCCGAACGGGTATTACAGAGCGTGGATTCATGCGGTGACGAACACGGCGACGTCAATTAACTCATTCGTTTATCTGCGGGATGATACCGGAGCGTCGTCGTACTTAGGCGACGTTACCAAGGGTTTGTATGCTTTCGGCCATCAACTGGAACAGGCGGCTTTCCCGTCGTCCTATATTCCCACGACCTCGGCGGCGGTGACGAGAAATGCGGACACCCTGTCTGTTCCGAGCAGTGGAAATATGGTTACTTTATCTCCTTTTACCATTGTATCGACTGTAGATGTTTTGGGAAATCTAAATGGGAACCAACAAGTCGTAGGAAGCGATGTGAATTATGCTGGATATGCATTAATTCAGACAAACGGCATCAGATCGTCTCTTTACAATAATGCGGGTGATGCCTTAGGGTTAGTAATGGAAGTACCCGCCGAATACGGACAATCAATCAAGAGAGGTTGGAGATTCGATGGTACAAATCAAGACGTTTTCCGTAAAGGAGTGAATGGAACCGCAGGAGGGCGTGGAACTCCGGTAACTGAAATATCTACAGTTTATATCGGGAGTCATGCCGCAATTCAGCATCTCTATGGGCACATCAAAAACCTCATGATCTTCAACCGCGCCCTGACCGACGCCGAAATGATCGCCATTACCGGGTAGGAGGTTTCCCATGCCGAAGCTCGTCTACGTAAAGAGCAAGCCGACCACCGTGGAGTCGATCCTTGGTCCTCCGACGGCCTATGTGGAGATCGCAGGGAAGCGGATCGATCAGCCGATATGCCTCGCTCCGGACGATGGAGGCGGGATTCCGGTGTGGGCCGCCGTCGTGGGAGACGAGGTCCACGCGGCGATCGCCGCCGAGCCGGAGTTCCTCGGGGCGGGTCTCGCCGGGGTGAAGGCGAAGAATCCGGACGTCTACGACCTCATCACCGTGCAGGAAGTGGCTGACGCCAAGGCGCCGGGAAGGAAACGGATCATCGGCCTTGGGGAGAGGATTGCCGTCGGGGATGTCGTGGTGGAGACGCGCCCCGCACATACATTTGGAGGGTGGGACCCGATAACGGGAGATCCAGTTCCTGCCCGAGGCTTGGTCTCGGAACGGATATGACTTGTCTCGGGGTCGACATGGATTTTGCCCCGCATCACAACAAGCCCGTCGCAGGTGAGCACGTCACCCGACACAAAATCGGCGGAGACGCCGGCCACCGGTATCGGGACCGGTAAGGGGATCCAGAATGCCGATCGTCATCGACCCGGGGACGCAGGCGCAGGCACAGGCGGCCTTCACGCGATCGGCCCTCCTGTTCGAGTTCTACCTCACAACCACGCAGTACTTCACGAACTGCGACCGCCCCCTCCTTTATGGGGGAAACACCTATTATCCGTTCCCGATCCAGATCGGTGAGATCAAGAAGTCCTCCGTGGGCCTGACGGACGATGTGACCCTCGTCCTGTCGAACGTCACCCGGGAAATCTCCGCGCTGCTTCTGTCCGAATCGTTCGCCGGCAAACGCGCGGTGATCCGCCGGGTGTTCCTCTCCGACGACTACACGATCACTGTCCCCTTCATCGTGTTCGACGGCCTGATGGACGACATCACGGCGAAAGAGGAAGCGACGACGGCAATCATTACCGTGACCCTCCGCACGGACCTGGCGTACTGGCAGAAGTCCCTTCCGGGTCGGCAGTATCAGGCGACGTGCGCATGGGCGTTCAAGTCCGCGGGGTGCGGTTACGTCGGCGCGGAGACGTGGTGCAACCGGACGTGGGAACGGTGCAAGGCATTGGCGAATCAGTCCAGGTTCTCCGGTTTCCGTCATCTCCCGAAACTCGAATCCTCCCCGCTTTGGTGGGGGAAAACCGCTCCGGACATACCTCAGACCGATCAGCACGTGGGAATCCAGCGGTATCGCGCATGACCGAAGTCTCGATCTTTGAGCGGATACAGCCGCTGATCGGCAAGCCTCACGCCGAGGTCCCCTGTTGGAAGATCGTCGATGCCTTGTATGGAGTCCCGCTTCGCGGAGCCAGAGAGGTCGATCCGGAGTTCGTCCAGGTGGGAGATGTCGTGGTGTTCGGCGAGAATGATGACGCGCCCGATTACGGCATCGGCGTCTACCTCGGGAACGGGAAGGTCGTCACGTCCTTCAAGGAGACCGGCGTTGTGCTGATCCCGTGGAGATTCGTGAAAACCTCGTTCGTCGGAGGGTTGCGGGTTGGGTGACGCTAAGAAAATCATCGGATACGTCGCTATCGGCGCCGCCATTGTCCTGACGGTCTTCTTTTCGCCGGGGGCGGGCATATGGTCCAAGCTCGCGTATTACGGGAGCATCCTGGCGCTGTCCACCGGCGGGTCTATGCTGCTCAACCAGGTGGCGAAAAAGGAGATGGCGGAGCAGCTTGCCCGGGCGCAGAGCATGACCGCGGGGCTCCAGGCAAACACCCGCTCCTCCCAAACTCCAATACCGCTTATCTATGGCTGGCAGAAAATTGGCGGAAATTACCTCTACATGAAGGCCACCGGATCCAATAACAACGAGCTGCACTGCGTCCTCGGCCTGTGCGAGGGGGAGATCGCCGGGATCGAAAGGATGTACTTCGGGGATACGCTGGTCTGGGACGCGCAAACGGAAAACGGCGGGATCCTGAACACCCCCTATCTTTGGGTCTTCGCGATGAGCTATCGGCTCGGAACGAACGTCCAGACGCCGTTCTCCGAAATCCAGGCGATCGACCCGGATTTCGAGGACACCTATCCCAACACGGCCGTCGTGTATTTGAAGCTGATTTACGACCAGAACTTGTTCCAGGGCGTGCCGCAGGTCAACTTCCTCATCCGTGGCCGGAAGGTGTACGACCCCCGGGACCTCCAGACGAAATTCACGCAGAACGGCATCCTCCAGCTTCGGGACGTCATGACGAACGACCGGTTCGGGGTGGCGATCCCACAGACGAAGATGGACGACATCACGCTCGGCGAGGCGGCGAACTATGCCGACCAGGTCGTGACCCGCTCCACTCCGCTGGGCGTTACCGAGTTCCTGCGTTGGGGTTGGGCGGATATCGTTGATTTCACGTGGGCGCCGGGTGCTTTGCCATCGTCGGTTACGCTCCCGCGCGGAAAGCCGTGTCCCAACACGATTGTAATCGGTACGGTTGGGCACGACGACGGCGCCGGAAATATCACCGGGGGCGGATTCGCAGGAACGATCAACTACGCAACGAAACTCCTGACGTTGACTGCCGCACCTGCGTTCCCTTATGAAGCGGGAATGCCGGAGTCAGCATGGTGGATCACATACAGGGATGGCTGGCGCAAGATGGACGACTACCTGCTGTATGCGCCGATCGTCCCCGGATCGATCGCCTTCTCTTCCACAGACGAGACCGTTTCAGATAATGGGCTGGGAGTGCTGACGGGCTCTCTCGGCGGGTCAGGGACGATCGATTATTCCACCGGTAGGATGATTTTCACCTGGAAACTGTCGCCTCCACGGCTCGATCCGATCAAGGTTTCCTACCAGGCGGGCTCCGGCCCGAGGTTCCTCACGAACTACTTCGCCATCGACGGCGGATCCGGCCTGGATGCCATCCGGTCGCTGCTTTCGCAGTTCCGGGGGTTCCTGATCTACTCCGGCGGATATTACAAGGTGAAGATCGACAAGCCGGAGACGACCGTCGCGTCGTTCCAGTCGGGCGGTCTCGAGGACGGCACGAACAACATCATCGACGGAACGTTCTCCTGGCAGGTTCCGGGGATCTCGGAGATCCCCACGCGGGTCCGGGCGAAGTGGATCGACCCCATGGAGAACTGGAAGGTCAAGGATTACCTGGTCGACCTTCCGGGGATCGACAGCGATCGCCGCGAGCTGACTCTCGAGCTGTACTCCTGCAACAACATCGACGTGGTGGAACGGATCGCCCGAACGCATGCCGCGCTGATCGGCAGCAGCATCAAGTGCATGTTCAAGACCAACCTGCAGGGGTTGATCCTCGAGCCGGGCGACAAGGTGACGGTCACGCATCCGGCGGCCGGGTGGGTAAACAAGGAATTCCGGGTCGTGGAATGCTCCGACGTGATCGCCTCCGAAACCGTGTCGCTCTCCCTGATCGAGTATAATGCGGCGAATTACATCGACGACCCGCAGACGGCCTCGATCGTAGATCACGGGATCAGCCAGGGAGCGCATTCCTACGGGCCTCCCCCGGAGGTGACCGGCCTGACGTTGACGGAATTTTGGCGGCAACTGCGGGACGGCACATGGTCGTCATGGATCCGGGCGACGTTCGCGGAACCGACGAATTACCCGTACACGGCGGCCTACGAAATCTATCTGCGGGACTGCACTTCCGGCTCCAATCAATACGTGAAGGTCGGTGAAACCCGCTCCGGCGTGTACGAGGTCGGTCCGGTGAAGGAAGCGACCCTCTGGAGCGTGATGGTCGTCATCCGGACGATCAACGGCGTCCGGTTCTTTCCCTCCGGGGCGTACGCCTACATCGCTCCCACCGGGAAGACGGGCCTTCCGACGGCTCCGGCGTTCGTCGACGCGACCTGCACCTTCACGGATCGCGTGGTCCTGAACTGGTCGCCGATACCCGATACGGACCTTGGAAACTACGAGCTGCGGACGGACACGATTTGGGGGAACGCGACGAATCGGCTGTACCTCGGAAAGGGAACGTCCTTCTGGGTGCAGGCAACGGCCGCCTCCTACACCGTTTACCTGAAGTCGATCGACACGAGCGGCAACTATTCGACGACCTTCGCGACGAAGACGCTGACGAACGGTGCTCCCACGGCTCCAAGCGTGACGACGGACTATATCGGTCGCGATTGCATCGTTAAGTGGGGAGCGTCCCCGGATCTCGACTTCTCGAAATGGGTGCTGACGATCTACTCGGACGCGGCCCGGACGGTCCTGAAGCGGACGGTCGAGATGCAGAGTCCGGGGTTCATCTACACCTATGACCAGATCCGGGCGGACTTCGGCGGCGCCGGCGTCCCGGGGACGATCTATTTCCGGATCGTGACCCACGATCGGTTCGGGTCGACGACGACCACGGATTTTTCCGCCACGCAAGCGAGCCCGGCGATCGTCCAGTACGACGGCGGGTCCGTGGAGCGCGTGAGGATCGGGGACCTCGGGAGCGGAGCCTATGGAGCGAGGTTCAAGGACTCCGCGGGGAACATCACGTTCGAGCAGGGCGACACGCTGAAGCAGAAGTACATGAAGATGGATGAGACCCATATCCTCAAGACTGTTGCCCCGTGGAGGTGGCCTTTCGCGGACGAGGGGATGGCGTTCGGGTTGCAGGGATTCGATGGAAATGTGTTCGTGGGCAGGCGCGATTCCAATAATAATATCTACGGAGGCGTGGTCTCTGCCGACCTTGCGGTGATCAATTCCCTCGCTGTCTTATGGAATCAAACCGACGTGGTTTATGGCCTGGATATGTTGCATAAGGGCAGCGCGCAGGTCGCTCTCAGCGTATCGAGAAATTCGGGGGCGACCCCCGGATTTTACAGAGGTCTGTACGATTTCAGCACGGGGGCCATGGCTCGTGCCATGACAATAGTGGAATCGGAGACCCCGAGAAGTCACTACACCCCGATCTCCATCAAGTACGATAGTGCGGAGTCGGGCGTCATGTTCGTGAACCGTGCGGCGACTCCCAACGAGATCCATTATCTACAGCAGAATGACACCACCGGGGCGATCACCGTCGCCCGGATGCTGCTTTACAGTTGTCCCGTAAGCGGTGCGTTCTCCATCATCGGATATGCCAGGATCGGCAGCGATCCGAACAGCCATAACCTGCCGTACAGGATATTTCTGAGGAACGACGCTACGACCAACGTATATAGCTTCGACTTCCTGATCTCCAATCAGGCGGTGTCGAATGCGAAATCGCATGGGGCGATCGGGGTGGCGAATTACCCGGTTTGCGCGATCCATGTGGCGGAGATCTCGACGTCACCGATCATGGCGTTTATATCCGAGTCCGCCTCGTACACCGATACCATTCAAATCAGGGATGCGGATAGTAACCTTCTCCTGTCGATCATCACCAAGTATGCCTGGGCAGTCAATAATCCGAACAAGCAGATGTATTCCCCGCTGAATAGCGCGAGCTCCGGGCTGGGTCTGGGGTATATTCCGTACCTGGGAACCCTCGCCAACAGCTCGATGTACAATCAGTATAAGTTGGTTTATCTGGCTCTTTATAAATACGAGAAAGTGACCAATGCGACCGTACAAGACACCTTGGCTTCGTTGATCGCATGACGCGTGATGCGTATATGTAGGAAGTCCACTTGCTTAATAGGAAGGATTCAACTGCCAAACCGCGCGCAAATTACTGCCAAACCGCGCGCCAAGCAACACCATCATCGGTTCCGATGCCGTTGAACACAGCATGCACATCCCCACCGGAATAAGCGGTGCAGGAGTTCCGAGAATGGGAATCGTATCTTTTGACGGCGGCAATTCAACCGCAATTCCGGATGAATTGTTCCCTCTCGCTTTCGCCGCGATCTACAGCGGAGCGAGTAAAAACATCAATGTGGGAACGAAGAGATACTTCGAACTCACGAGCAAGAACTTACAGGACAACTTAATTGCGCTGTCCCTATAGGAGGTATCCCTTGGCATTATTGCATATTCGCATGATGGTGGTGGCCGCGGCTCTGGTTGTATCTACTACCTGCCACGGATTCGAGTGGACAAAAACCGATACGGCCTTTCAGGCTGCGCAAACGGCGGCGTTGGTCGCTGATTGGGCTCAGACCCGGTACACAGCGAGGGACTGGAACCGGCAAGCGGAGCACCAGGAAGAGGGGGTGCATTACAAGGAAACGAATCCGTTCCTCGGCGAGTATCCGAGCATGAGAAAGGTCGACAGGTATTTTATTGGTTTCCTCGTGGGGGCGACGGCCGTATCGATCGCCCTCCCCAATCCGTATCGACGGATCTGGCAGACGTTCTGGATCATTTATGAGGTGGACTTTGTGAGAAAAAATCATTCCATCGGGGTCAAGATCAGGTTTTAGTTCCAACCTGCTTGTCGGTCAGACAGCGCAAACAACGGCCCTTCGGGGCCGTTTTTGTTTCGATGGAGGACGCATGCGCGAGAACTTCCGCATGAAGGCGTTGCCTTTCACCCTCGCCAAGGAGGGTGGGTACACCGTAGATTCCGGAGGGCCGACCTGGAAGGGGATCTCCGCGCGGCAGTACCCGTACCTGCGCCACCGGATCATCGCCCGCGACCTCTCCGACGACGAAATCGCGGGGATGTATCTATCGGACTACTGGATCCCCGCCGGGTGCGACCATCTCTCGTACCCGCTGGACTGCGTGGTGTTCGACTGCGCGGTCAACCTCGGGTTGGACGACGTGGAGGTCATGCTCCCGGAGGTCCCTAAGATCGTCAGCCACCTGACGGACCTGTTCGCAAACCTCGGGAGCGCCTACGGGGAGAGCGGTTTGTTTAACATGGCGCGGCCGTACCTCGAGGCGACCGTGTACGTCGCGCTCCGGATCGAGAAGCACAACGTGAAGACGCCGAAGGAATGCCGCAAGGGCACCGTGAACCGATGCTATGACGCTCTGAAGACGTTCCTATGATGAGGAAATGGTGGATCCCCCTTCTTTGCCTCCTCGCGATGTCGTGCGGGTCGTCCTCGGGACCTCCCGCCCCCGTCGAGAAGACGATGCTCACGTGGATACAGGATGCGAAGTGGAACGACAATTCCCCGATGGATCTCCGGTTGATCAGTTGGTACGAGGTCCACGTGTCCGATAACGCGGCATGGAACGACAACACGCTCCGGGCGGCCCTCGCGGGAGTGGATAACGTGGGAGTACCGGTCAGCACGTTCGACCTTTCGTTACTCGCGGCCTACGGCATCCGGCCGAATTGCTACGTCACCGTGCGGTCCATATCAATCGACAACGCGGCGTCCGATTACGGGACGCCGTGCTGGTGGGAGGCCCCATGAAACGCCGCATCTTCATCTTCGCGCTGTGCATCCTCGCCGTCATGATCCTCACCCGGCACGCCCGGGCGGAAACGATATCGTGGTCCCTGCCGACCACCTATACGGACGGGTCCGCAATCAGTTCTGGGGCGGGGGCGACGATCACGACGAAGCTCTACAAGTCCCTTGATCACATCACGTGGGGAACGGCGATTGCGACCGTGCTCAATGGCGCGACATCGTGGTCCGGAAACCTGAACGTCGCGCCGGGAGGGACCATCTACGTGACGGCTACCGCCACGATACCGGCGGAGAATGTCGAGTCTGGCTACGCGCCGTACTACACGTACACGGTAGCCTACCTCGCGCCGTCCACGCCGCACAGCATCACCATTACAAGGCCGTAAAGGGAGGAATGTTATGGACATCGTAACCGCCGTATGGTTGTCGCTCGTGGCAGGGGCATTCGTCGCGGGGTTCTTCGTCGGCAAGCGACACGGCATCCGGATCGCCTCTGCCGCCGCAACCTTGAAGGACACAGTGGGGAAGGTGTGATGGGCCACGGATTTTTCCAAGACGACAAGGGCAACAATTCGCAGACGCGGCTCATCATGCTCCTGGTGTTCGCCACATTCTGTCTCTGCTACTTCCTTCTGACGGCCGCGAACATCTACGTAGCCCTGATGTCATCCCCGCAGAAAACGGTCGTGATGGTGGACGTGACGCAGGGGGTCCTGTACTTCGCCGGGATGGTGTGGGCCGGGAAGGAAATCCAGAAGGCGATCGAGAATAAGGGGACACCCCCTCCGGATGCTTCCGATCCCTCGGCACCGAAGCCCCCCGGGACGTAGGAGGAACGATGTGGCCAGGACTCCGAAAGCGCCTCTCAGACTGGATCGTGCCGAAGGTCGAGCAGTTAGAGAAGAAGGCCGACGACGCTATTCCAGACCGTGTAAAGGGTGTTCGCATTCCACGTGTCCGGTACCTCGTGGCGCTCGCGCTGCTCGTGATTTGTGTCGTCGGATACTGGCGGGGATGGCACAAGCGTTTCGTGAAGCCGGACCCGTCGTTGGTCCCGGTGGCCACGCAGGACGGAGGAAACGTCTACCAGGGGAACCAGGTCCCCGCGATGGCGAAGGCGGGGAGGGCCGGGAAACCGAAGCCCACGCAGACGACGCGGCCTGTCCTGACCACCCCCGTCGACGAACTCCCCCCCGAGGAGCAGGCGAAGGCCCCGGCGATCCCCCCCGCCGCGGGGGCGGATAACGTCGTCCGGCAACTCCAACTCGGCGACACGCAGGTCGTCCCTCCGTCCCGCGGTGAGACCTACGCCCGGACGTACCTCCTTCCGGATGGGTCGATCAGGATCTACCAGGATCCTCAACGGGAGAAGTTCTGGGGCTGGCAGATGAAGCACATAGAGCTCGAGGGCGGGTACGGGATCGGCGGGAAGCAGGTCGACCTCCAGGCGACGTGGCTCCCCTTGCGTCTCGGCAATGTCCACCTCGGGGCCCGGGCGGAGACGTGGACCGAGATCGACGGTACGATCAAGGGTGCCGGGTCGATCCGGATCCGGTGGGAGCCGTTCAGAGATCGGTATCGGTAGGGTAAGCCCCGGGAAGACCGGGAGTATAGCATCTCCCCGGGGGGTACCCCGCTGCAACGGGATACCGGGGGGAAACGTAGCAGATTCCACGCGGAAACGGGAGCGGAAATGAACAAGGAGAGCATCGGCAACATCGACCCGGGATTGATCGTCCAGGGCGTGGGGTGGATCATCGGCTCCCTTGCGACCCTGGTGGCCATTCTCCTCGGATGGGACAGGATGGCCACGAAGCGTTCCGTGTCCGCACTGTTCCGATGGAAGGATAATACGGTGGACCTGTTCATGGCCGAGGTACCCCGAGTATACGCGACGAAGGACGACATCAAGACGTACATCCACGAGCCTAATTGGAAGGATCATCAGGAGATCAAGGAACGGCTGGAGAACGTCGACAAGACGCTCGGGGAGATGCGCGGTCTGCTGATACAGCGAGCCAAGGGGACAGAGTAATACTACCGGCAGGAGCTTACGCCCTCGCACTCGGCGGCTCCAACATGGGGCGCCAGTGCGTCACGTTGTCCATCCGGATCCCGGACCAGACCTCGTAGAACGCCGGGCCGGTGCCCGTCAGGTTGGAGTAGTCGGCGGTGAACATCTCCTTGTCTGCGTACGCGATCACCCGATCTTCCAGTTTCGGCTTCTTCTCGTCGACGCTGATCCATTCGTCCATCCGGCTCCTCCTGCCCGTCGTATTCCAGCCCCCGGCGCGTCCCGCTTCGATTCTACGATAATTCGTCCCCACCTGCGCACGTCCTGCCGTCCCTGCGCCGCGATCCCGACCTCCGACGGGGCGTAGGAGGGGGCGGGCGGGAAGGCAGGAATTTGCGCGTAAATGCCCCCAGGTTCGATCGGCCCTTCCTTGTGTCATTCCTGTGTCATTTTCAGGAGGGAAAACCGGGTCAAACCGTGCCAAACCGGGTCAAACCGTGGAACCGGAGGGGGGTCCGCGAGCCCCCTCCAAGTGCCTGTTTCCACGGTATGTCTTTGATTTTCCGAGTGGAGCCGGCGGTCGGGATTGCGAAGCACCGACGGCGTTGCCACCTTCCACATCCTTCCGTACAAACCTTCAAAATCCGGTGATCTCATCCATTCACCTCCGGGAATTGCTTCCACTCGCGGCCGTCCAACAGGCAACCGGCGGCCTTCTTGCCGATGCGGATCGAGACTGCCCCGCTTGGGGGCGGCCATTGGTGCACCTTGAAACTTCGGTGATATAACTGTCCTCCACCCCCCGGTCCCCACTCCCCCCACTGTTTGAAGAAGAACGGCACTCCCGCCTCTTGACATTGATCGCGCAGGGATCGCGGCCAGTCCGGGTGCATCGGACGCGCACCGGGGCCGGACTCGCCGCCGACAATTACCCAATCGAGCCATCCTTTCGCCTTCACGATATTCCCAGGCGCAACCCGCATACCGTAGGACTCGGCTTTCTCGATGCATCGCCTACAGGGAGTCCCGTGATTGTCGGAAAATCTTTCCAGATACCACCCGCGTCCTCGGCATTCCGGGCAGGGGAACCAATAGTCCTTTAATACAACCGGCCCCAACATCGGTTCCACGCTCACTCCGCGCCGCATGAACGGAACCTTGAGCAGCCACAGGATCCGCTCGTCGGCCGCCGCTTGGTTCTCCGCCGTCACCATCCCGATCACGTTTGGCAGGCGAGGAAAGTCCAGCATCATCGTGTTGTTCGTCAGGTCCTCGTGCATCTCCTTTGCCCGCTTCGTCAGGAGGATGAACGTGTGCTGCGGACACTTCTCAATCGTCCTGAAAACGAGCATCCGCGCCATCGGCGTCACGTCCGGATGCCAGAAATCCCCCATCGAACACACGAAGATCCTGCGCGGCTTCTTCCAGCGGAGAGGAATGTCGAGGCGTTCAGGATGGAACATGATCCGCCCGAAATCAGTGGTGTGATGGACGGCCGGTGTTCGTCCCGATGAAATCTGACGGGAGGCGTAGCAGTTCGTACATCCGGCGGATGCGGGAGTGCAACCGGTAATGGGCGACCAAGTAGCGTCAGCCCAAGGAATGGCGGTCTTATCGCCCATTCGCTCCTCCTTGAAGGTGCGTCCACTTGATACCGAGAGCGGCTCGGCGGATTGCCGTATGTGAAACACCATATTCGGCGGCGATCTCCCGGAGGGGCTTGGTTCCGTGGATCTCCCGAATTCTCAGGACATCCGATTCTGATAATTTATGGGAAGCCGTCTGCTCGCCGATTGGTTGCCTTCCGTGCATTTTCTTGTCTGCCATGTTTTCTAAGTGCGTTCCCCACAGGAGGTTCCCTTTATGGTTATTCTCCGGGTTGCCGTCACGATGCCGCGACTCCATGCCCAAAGGACACGGCCCCACGAATGCCTCAAGTACAGCGCGGTGCGCGTAGCACTTCCTGCCTCGCGCAGGCAAGAAATATAGGTGCCCGGATTTCGATGGCCGGAGATGGATGGAACGTTTTGTACGGCTATTGCGCACTTGGCCTTCATCAGTTACTTCATACCCGGGCCATGAAGGAATCGGTCTCCATTCGACGCTTGTCCTGTCACCCACGGGGGACCCTCCCGGCGGGGAGGATGCGGAAATCCTCCGTCTGCCGCACCCACACCGGCGTCGTCCCGAGGGTGTACGTCTCGCCGGCGAGGTGCTGGACCATGGCGAGGAGGATCTGCTCGTGGATCCCGCGGGAGATTACTTCCACGACTTACCTCGGACGATGGCACTGATGGCGCTGTGGTGAACGCCATACTCCCGCGCGAGCTTCCGCATCGATATCCCGCCAGCGGCATGCCGTGCGCGGATCTCTGCGGCCTTCACATGATCGAGCTTTGCCCAAGGGGGGATGACGGGGTTCTCCGTCAGAAGTTTGGAAAGGAGGAGGTTGCGGCATTCCGGGGAACAGGTTTTTGCCCGCTCCCGCTTTGTCGGATGAGGAGTGAACTCCTTTCCGCAGACCTCACAATCTTTCTTCAGCGGATGTTTCTGGTTGTGGTGCACGGAGTGCGATTTCGCCATCCGGACTTCAAGGTTTTCGGGACGGTTGTCGAATTTATCCCCATTCTTGTGGTGGACAAGCTCGTTGGGGGAAAGTCCCCGTCCGAGTACCTGTTCCATGACATAACGGTGCTCCGAAACCGTGCGGCCGTTGATCTTCAGTTTCTTGTAGCGTTGAGGCATATCGCCCTCTCCTGTTTATCTCTGCGGACCCATACGTCGGTTGTTCCGAGGACGAACGTTTCACCGACAGCGTTTTGCACTAACGCCAATAAAATTTGATCATGGATGCCTTTTGAAGCATCGGGAGGAACGGCGTTTCCGATTCTTTCGCGGTAACGGGAATCGCTCTTCCCCGCCAGCACCACGGGGGTACCGTCGGCGAATTGGACCGGGAAGGATTGCAAGGCGAGCAGCTCCAGCGTGGTCAGCGGCCGGTGCCAGGTCCCGTCGAGGGCGACGATCACCGGGGGCGGGTCGGGCCGCTCATTGTTGCTGGGGATCCGCGGGTCGGAAACTGCCGCGGCCGCGGCGTGGATGTCTCCGGCGCCCACGATCGCAGAGGAGGGCTCGTCCCACTGCTGGACCCCATAGCTTCCGCTGCGCGGCTTGCACCCGAGCCGATGATCCGCTACCGCCTGGGGGCCATTGCTCGTGCCCACGGAGGACGCCCCGACGATGGTGGGCGACGTCTCGTCCATCCGGAGGATCCGGTAGACCCCGGGGCGGGGGTCGTGCTTGAGCCGGACGTCGGCGATGCAGGTGCCGCCGTTGCTCGGGCGGCCCCCGCTCGTGACCGTTCCTGCCGGCTCGTCGAACTTCGTCACCTTGTAGGCGTGATTGAAGATCGGTTCCGTGGCGGTGAGACGGGGATCCGCGATCGACTGCGCTCCGCACTGGACGTCCGTGTCTCCGGTGATGGTCGGCGCCGGTTCGTCGAAGCGGTTCACCTTGAACCGGTTCGGGTAGACGCCCTTCGAGTCGGGCAGTCGTGGGTCCGCGATCGCGGCCGGTGTGTTCGAGCAGGGAACGCGCATCCCGCCCGTGATGGCCTTCGCCGGGTCGTCCCACCCGTTGACCCCATACAGCCCGGGCGAGCCATTGTAGCCGGTCTTCTCCTTCAGCCGAGGATCCGCCACGGCCGCGGGGCTGCTCCCAGAAAGGCGCGTGGAGGAAGTCACCGTAGCCGCTGGCTTGTCCCACGGCTGCACCGTCAGGGCGTTCCCCGTGGTGCCCCACTCCGTACGAACGATCCGGTACTCTTCCGGCGTGATCTTCTGAAGGTCCCGCCAGTCCCCGCCGGCGGGGATGAGCGCCAGCCGCAGCCAGGTCAGCCACTTCAGCCGCGGCAGCCGGTGCATCGGCCCGAGGGACGGGTCGTCCGGAAGCGCCAGGGGTCCGATCACGTCGCCGATCGTCTTTAAGGGGCGCTTCGGCGGCTGGTAGATGAACGGCGCCAGCTTCTTCGGGTTCCGGGCGATCATCAGGTACCGCTTCCGCCGCTGGCCGAGGCCCCCGATCTCCCCGCAGTCGTGATCCGAGTCGGTGACCCTGTACCCGTGGGCGCGCAGGAGCGCCTTGATCTCCTCGAGCAGCTCCGCCCCGCGGGTCCGGATCCGGGGCACGTTCTCGAGGAGGAACACCGCCGGGGGGTCGTCCTTGAACGCCTCCAGCGTCAGGCGGACGGCCCGGGTGGTCAGGCGGTTGAGCGCCTGGTACTTCTCCGACCCCGCAGAGGCGGACGGCAGGAGCCCGGAGAAGCCCTTGCAGTTGTGGGTCGCCATCATGGGAACACAGA
>JAEHJW020005646.1_pt1 | contig 29547 bp, 51 predicted proteins | sample 9271431 | NCBI WGS metagenome assembly JAEHJW02 | reverse complement strand
AAAAACGGTATTCGATAAAAAAATACTCGGCAAAATGAAAACCTGCTTTACCGAAACGCCTACCACGCACAGCACAAAACCGGAATCTTTTTATAAACAGATAGCTCAATATTTCACGGGAGAAAGACTAGATGTATTCGCAAGAAAAAAACATGAAGGATTCGACGGCTGGGGCAACGAATATGAAAAAAACAATATATAAAAAAGGAAACCAAAAAATGATAAAATATAACAACAGATTACCAAAATTTCATGATTTCAATTATAAAACATTAACGGGAACCAATAAAATATATTTTCAATGCATACCTTTTAATAAAGAAAAAGCAGTATTATTCGATAAAATAACCTGCGAATTAAAAGTAGAAGAATTTACCGGATTAAAAGTATAAATTAACCGCAACAACATTATACACTAAGGAGAAAAAATGATATTAGAAACCGCAAAAAAAGTAAACGAAAAAGAATCCGTCATTATCAAATTTAACAACGATACAAATACATATCAGATATTCGATATGCAAAACAATCTGATCAAAGAAACCAAATCGCTCAAAATATTAGAAGATTTTATAGATAACTATAATAAATACAAAAAAATAAACAATAATAAAACGCCGATAAAAGAAAGAAACGTAAAAGTTTTCGAATATAAAAATTATTACGACGAAGTAAAAATAAGAAAAGGAACGGTAATAATAAAAGACAGTCCTCAATTTATACAAAAATTAAAACAAAAAAATAAAATATCCGTAACATTCGGCAATGACAAAAAAGAAAATATATATTTATCAAATTTATATATAGATAACGAAACCGAAACAATTCAAACACTAATAGAAGAATTACGAATAATATCGGAAAAAATAAAAAATAAAAGCGAAGAAATAAGAGAAATGTTTGGTTCCTTAGAAAAAATCAAAGCTTCATACAGTCTTTAATATAAAATCAAAAAATTAAGGAGAAATAATGATACTTACTACAAAACATAACAATTTAACCGTCAAATTTGATACATTTACTCAGCGTTATCAAATATACGACGACAAATATAATATCGTTAAAGAAACATATTCAAAAGAATCGGTAAATAAATTTCTAGAAAATCCGCAATTAAAATATATAGACGGGATAATATATACAAACGAACATGAAATAGAACATTGTAAAATAACGGCAATTATAGAAGAAAAATATTTAATGGGTGAACGATGCTACATAACGGTAAACGATGTACCAAAAGAAATATCTGAATCATTATCGTCAATTTATGAAGATAACGAAAAAAATATAGAAATATTAAATAAAATAACCGAAATATACAAACAAATAAATAAACTAAACGAAGAAAAACAAAAAATAGAATCAAAATTTACACCGTTAAAAACATTAATAACATATATGGAAAAAAAACAAAATACAACCGATAACCAATCATAAATACCATGAAAAAACAAAAAAATATTAAAAATTGCGAAGATTGTACAAAATATCCTGAATGCCAAAAATATCAAATGTTTAAAGAAGTAAATTTTAAAAATCCAGATCAAGGACAAACAGAACCGAGCATAGAAATAGCAAAAACCTGTGAAGGATATACGGATTCAAGAATAAAAATAACAAAAAGCGAAATCAAATCCCTGATAGATAATTTTTCCTTTTTAACTATGCGTTTAAATTTCAAAGCTTGTAAAAATCCTTTAATACAGGTATCCGTAGACGACATAAATAAAATTCTGACAAAATTAAAAAATAACTTATCCGAGGAATAATCATGGAAGAAGAAAAAAAAGAAAAAGTAATTATAATAACCGTAGCAAATAACTATGTTAAATCATGGAAAAAATTCGAAACAGGATCGTCGAAAATATTTGAATTCTTAGAAAAAGAAGAAGAAGACTGCACGTTGTCAAACGAAACCTTTTCTTTTATAGAACTAAACATAAAAGATATAAAAAACATCGCAAAATACATGGGAATCAAATGTCTATAGGAAAAATAAAATCTCCGTTAAGATATCCCGGCGGAAAATCAAAAGCGGCAGAATACATATCCGGCTTTATACCCAATTTCAAAGAATTCAGAGAACCGTTCTTTGGCGGCGGTTCTCTATCTTTTTATCTAATACAACGAAATCCAAACGCGGAATATTACGCAAACGATATAAACGAAGATCTTTATCATTTCTGGTCGGAATTAAAAAATTCCAAAGATGAAATCATAGAACAAATAATTAATATAAAAAACACATATAAAAACGGCAAAGAACTATACAGAGATATAATCAATAGAAAAAATGAAAACGCGCCTTTTAAACAAAGAGCCGTAGACTTCTTTATACTCAACAGGATAACATTCTCCGGAACGGCAGACAGCGGGGGCTATTCGGAACAATCTTTTTTAAAAAGATTTACGAATTCCTCAATAGAAAGATTAAACCAATCCCAAGAAATCATAAAAAAAATTAATTTTTCCAACGAAGATTACTCCCGATTAATTACAAAACCGGGAAAAGAAATATTTATTTATTTAGATCCGCCGTATTATTCAAATACAGATTCAAAATTATATGGAAAAAACGGAAATCTGCATAAAAAATTCGATCATATAAAATTCTTCGAAACAGTTAAAAATTGCCGGCATAAATTTTTAATAACATACGACGACAACGATTTTATCAAAACACTATGGAAAAATTTTAATATAATAGAATGGCAACTGCAATACGGAATGAATAATTACCAAAAATCCGCCTGTAAAAAAGGTTCGGAATTAATAATAACCAACTTCACGCCAAAAAAGGAGAAAAATAAATGACAAAACATAAAAATTCTTTAAATCCATCTAATAATAAAACAAAAACTCACATTTCATATGTAAAAAACGCAAAAATAGAATGGGTATTATTCGATGAAAATAAAAATAATTCAATAGAAAAACTCGACGAAACATCAACAAACCATATAGAAAAAATGGTAGAAGAAGGATATACGAGCGGAGAATTATGCATATTAGACACCGATATAGAAACAAAAGCAACATATAAAGAAACGGAATATTACGGAAGCTGGGAAAAAATAGAAGAAGACGAATTAGAAGAAATAGATTATTTTAATTACAGTTTAATTCCACAAAATATGATAGATTCCTTAAATAAATATGAAACCGAACATAAAGAAACCGGCGGTTTTTTAAACGCGATATTAGAAAATAATCTTAAAGAAACGGTATACAAAGCCGACGATAACAACAAAAAAATTATTCCGGTATATATTCACTATATAGACAATAACCTGCCGGCGCAATCATGGGGAAGCAAAAAAAAAGTAGACAACTGGCTAAGCAACAAACCAAAAATATAATAACTAAGGAGAAATCATGAAAAAAGAACCAGAAATATTCTGTGAAAAATATGAACCGTATTTAGATAAAATAGAATTCCCGAATGAATATAAGGGCTATATAGTATACGATAAATTCGCAAACAGTCCGAGAAATTTTGAAGAAACGGCGGGAACGCTCATATCTTTAGATTCTAGATTTGATTCAGATAAAAACGCTCCGGAAATAAATACAGACGACTTTATATCATTGGACGAAATCATAGAATATGTAAAAAAAGAATATAACGCAATCAATATGCGCGTTATAACCGCATACATACACGGCGGAATATCATTATACTCCAAACCGGCGGAAGAAAAAATAACCAAACCGGCAGACATATGGGATACGGGAATATTCGGCATTATATATACGACAAAAGAAAAAATAAAACAACTAGGAATAGAACCCAACATGATAGACAAAGTACTAGAATCCGAAATAAAAGATTTAGACGACTACTTAAACGGAAATGTATACTCATACATAATATGCAATCCTAAAAATGAAATCATAGAATACACGGGAAGCGAAATCGGGAAAGACGGACTTAACTTCCTAAAAGAAGAACTCAAAGAAGTCGACTACAAATCCTACGAAGAAAACCAGCAAAATGTGAACGCATAATTCAAAAATTCAAAAAATTAACTTAAATCATTTAATAAAAGGAAAATTTTTTATGAAAAATAAAACAAAAGAAGAAGAAAGAGAAGAAATAAAAGACGAATTAGAAACAATAATAGACAAACTAGACGATTTAGAAACGCTTTATAAAGAAATGTTAGAAGAATCATACGGCACAATTAAAATAGGATACAGCGAATTTACGGCAGGCGAAATATTAAAAGAAATGGATCCTATAGCATATAACGTCGGATATAACGATTTTACGAGCCAAGAAATGGATGATATCCAATACACTTTAGAAAATTTAAATAAAGATATAATCGAAAAAGACGAAGAACTCAAAGGATTAAGAGACGAAATAGAAGAAAAATTAAACAATTTATAATATAATAAGGAGAAACTCCCCGTGGAAACAATAAAAACAATAAACGTTACATCAAAAGAAAAACCGGGCGAATATGAATATTTGTCTTTAACAAAACATGAAGCGCCGGAAGAAATCGAAATAAACGAAAAATCATATGATTTATTTTCAACCAAAAAAACACTTAACGACAACTTATTTATAACCTCAAAAACAGCCAAAGAAGAACAATATAATTTAGTATTAACAAAATTATATATAAAAATCTCCGAAAACAAAAATAAACTAATAGGAACCGATCTCGCGGTAGTCCCAGACAGCGGAAAGATATACCATTATGATATCCATCCAAAAACAAAAAAAATACTTTTCACGGAAAGAGTATGGGATTCAATATGCTCAAAATCTTTAGAGCCTCAATATCATTACGAACAAATAGAAGAAACGCTTTATCAGGGATATGGAAACGCTTCAACAACGGAAATGATGGAAGAAGATAAAAAATATTTTCCATGGCTAAAACCGGGCGACGAATGCCCTGCAACATATGAAACTTTTAAAGAAGGAATATATGAAATAAAAAGTTATATAAAAGAAAGAAAATCCGCCGCAAAAAGAGGAGACATATCGGAAGACGCCGTAGAATCTATATCGGATTTTACGATAGCAAGAGTATTAAACGGAAGAAATACGGCATACGAAGATTATTGGAACGATTACCAAGAATAGTGAAGTACCCGCTACCTTACGGTAGGAGCTTCTTGGTTCATAGACAAGATACTTTTTAGGAGCAAATTATGAATAATACATTTACTCGGTCATCCATAGAGCCTGTTTCCCCAAGCGTCGATTCGGACACTTACTGCCCTACTACACAGTGTTTTCTTTTCTTTAGGTCTGGTTTCCATACGAGGATTGAGGCTTTATTACCTGACTATCCTAAAACACTACTAAAATACATCCAGACTATTTTGGGAACTTATTTTACGGTATTACCCATAGACTTAATACCAACCGTATATAAGTTATCAAAGAACAATAGGTCTTTTGACCAATATATATATAATATCATAAACAAAATAAAAAAACAAGAAGATTACCTATATATCGCAACACTTACGAACAGAAAATTATATCAACAATGCTAGTTAAAATAATAAACTAAAAAAAGAGGATAAAAAATATGGAAAACGAATACGAAGATCTGTCGGAAATCAAGTTTAATATAATAAACGACATATTTAAAGATAAATTAATAATAAAAGAAACGGATATCGAAATCCCCGATTTAAAAAAAATACAAGATAAAAATATAAAACAATTTTTATACGATCAATTAATAGAATTAATAAAAAATTACACATACAGCATAAAACTAACCAATATAAATAATCCAAAAGAATATACTACCTATTTCGTAAAAGAAGAAATCATAAAAGAAGAATATAATAAACTAGACGGAAAAATAAAAGCATTTTTCCACAACGATATATCGGAATATATAGAACATACTATATTAAAACAATATAAAAAAGATTTCGATAAATTATATACGGAAAACAACTGGTACATATCATCTTAACACTATCCTGTCCAAAAAAATTAAATAAACCTTATTAAAACAAAATTAAAAAGAGAAAAAAATGGAAAACACGGAAAATATATACAAAGATTTATCGGAAACCGAAATCAATATAATCGACGACATCTTTAGCCATGGAATGATCATTTCACAAACAGATATCCATGATTTTGATATTAAAAGAATACAAAAACAATATATGGAAAAAATTCCCGATGATCAAGTTTATGATCAATTAATAAATTTACTAAAAAATAATACATATAATATCAAATTACCGAATATATATGATAGAAAACAAAATACCATATATTTTGCAAAAAGAGATATAATAAAAGAATTCTATGATGAATTAAACAAAACTATAAAAAAATTCTTTAATAATGACATATCAAAATACGCGGAATATATAATGTTAGAAAGATATAAAGAAGATTTTGAAAGATCAAAATGGCATAGATATTGTTAAAAATTAAATTGATATAAACAATCATATATAACACTATAAAACATGGAGATAAAATGTTTAATTGTGAAATCGACATATCAAAAAATAAATGGTATAAAATTATGGGAATACCGGCAAAACCAAAATACGCTGGATATTTTGAATTTAATATTCCCGTAAAAGGAAGATATACAAATAATATTAAATTAAAAAGAACCCGCGACGGAAATTGGTATTTAGAATATACTCAAAAAAAACAGCATATCGGATATAACGGGATAACATATCCAGGAAGTATACGAATAACGGGAATAAAAACATATTCGGCGCATAAAATTTTACAAATAAATAATAAAAATAATCCGGATTTTGTATTCATAAAACCGGGATACACGACAAATTAACCTATACTTACAAAAATAACAAGGATAAAATATGATCAACAAAATCAAATCTCTGATATACAGATCCACAAAACAATATAGAAAATGGGTAGAAGAATCCACAAATACGGAATCATACAAAAAATGGATTGATTCCGGCACCGAATCATATTCAGATACACATGATGTAATGACGGAAGAAATATGCAACCTCAAAAGTTATAGAAAATGGTGGAAATTAAAAGAAATGTATTATAAAGAAAAAGAGGATTATTTAAAAAATAAAAATTAATAAAACTCCAAATAAGAATAGGAAATATAAAAATGCTTATCAAAATAGAAAACAAAGAACAATTAAAAAATCTGATAAACGCGACAAACGGTTCCAAACAAATCCAATGGAAAGACGATAAAAACAAAACCGTAAAAAGAAGAATATCAATATCTACATTAGGCTCTCTAATGGTACTCTGGGAAAAAAGCCGTACGAGAGGCATAGAATATGAAACGGAAATAACAAAACTAATAAACGAAGGATTATTATATTTCGTATATCAAAATCAAACGATAAAAGAAGAACTAACGCCGGCACAAAAATATATTTCGGACTTAAAAAAATGGGAAAAAGCAATAGAAAAAAACAGACACCCAAATATATGGAATAATTTATTAAACGAAAATAATAAATTAACACAAGAAAAAGAACAGATATTACTAAACAATCCTGATATAAAAACACATTTCGACGCATGGGACAAAGCTAAAGAAATAGGAATAAACAGAATAACAGAATATAAAACGACAACGCTCAATACATGGAAAATACCCGAATATTATAAAATAGCAATCAAAGACGCTTTAGACAATAAAAAAAAATACAGATGCGAATGGCATAATAAATACGATTGCAAAGTAGAAATAAACGCAACGCCGGAAGTTCAAAGAGCATGGTTCTCATTAGAATATAGGGGAATGTTAAACGGACATTATTATATGCTGTTAAACGATAACACGGCCTTATATTTAGAAGACGATTAATTCAACGCTAAACATAAAAAAATATATACTTACCGTATAACAAAAAAATACAATATGTCATTACAAATTAACAAAATATTTAACGACGATTATGCCAACATAATAAAAAAAATACCAAAAAATTCTATAGATGCAATTATCACGGATCCCCCATATGGAAATTTCAAAAAAAAACAATTTATCGGAAAAAGTCATGGAAATTATAAAACATTAAACGAAAACTGGAATAAATTTGAAAATAAAACAGATTATATAAAATTTACGAAAAAATGGATAAAAGAATCATATAAAATATTAAAACCAAACGGCACAATAACCGTATGGGGAGACAGAATAAGCATATTCGATATACAACCTATATTATCAAAATATTTCCCAAAATTTTTAGACATAATAACCTGGATAAAACACGACGCGCCACCGAATATAACAAGAAGAGGACTAGCGCCATCTACAGAATTCTGTTTAATATATTGTAAAAATAACTCAAACTGGACTTTCAACCACGACGATATAAAAAAATACAACAACGGAAAACAAATGAGAAATTATATCAATATACAAAGAACGATGCCTAAAAACGAAAGAATTGGACATCCTGCCCAAAAAAAAATAGAAACTCAATTATTATTAATCGAAATGCTAACAAACAAAAACGAAATAATATTCGATCCGTTTACCGGCAACGGAACAATTCCCTTCGCTTGTATCCAAACAAACAGAAATTTCATCGCTTGCGAAAATAATAAAGAATATTATAATATAGCACAAAAAAGAATCGACTCAATACGCCCAAAAAACATTTAAAAACTTTTATTTTTTTCTTTTTATTTTTTTTTCTCAAGTTTTTGAGAAAAAAAATTTTTTTTGTTTTTTTCTTTTTTTAACTACTTTATAACTATAATATTATTTAAAAGGAGATAAAAATGAATCAGAAAGAAAAAGTAGAAATGTTTGTAATACAAACAATAAGAGAAATGAAAAAAAGCAAAATAAACTATAACAAAGAAGGAATGATAAAAGAATTATCAATCGTTGCAAAAGATTGCAACATGATTAATTCACCTATCGGTGTTTTCAAAAGATATTTAGAAGAAACGATAGACGAAATGATTGATAACAAAAAACTATATTACACTGAAAAAAATTTTTTTAGTATCCCAAAAAATACTAAAAAAATTAACATCTATAGTGCAAATACAATATTTACATTGGCTTAAAATATATATCGTCATTTTTTTTCTTTCTATTTTTTTCTCAAGTTTTTGAGAAAAAATTTTTTATTTTTTTTATTTTTATTTTTAATTAATATCTTAAAAAAGGAGAAATCATGATAATAATGGCAAACGCATTCAGTATTAATATGTTAAACGAAGAAACAAACTTAAAGTTTATTCCAATCAACGAAGAACAAGTAAAAGAAATCATAAAAAACGAAAAACTTTATTCAATTATAGGTCATCGGGGTACCGTTGACCTTTTAAATGCAAAATTAGGTTTAAGTTTAAAGTTTAACAGGGAAAACTATAAAATGAACAACGATAAAATGATAATATCTTTGCCCGCTACACGTTTAGAGGAAGGCAAAGTATTATCAAAAGAAGAGTTGGAAGCAATAAAAATAAATTACTGGTTAATAGAAAAACAAAAAAGGAATATCATGACAAACTTTGAAAAATTTATAAATATAATAGACGGATACAACTATGAAATATTTACAACAGGAGATCATATAATCAATTTATATATCAAAAATAAAAATGAACGCTCCGATGAATTATGGCTAAGAGAAATAGATAATATAAAAAATATATCACCAATAAATGCCGTAAAAAAAGAAATTAACGAAATGACGCCAGAACATTTCGAAAGATTTATAAAACACATAGAACCCGATATAACAAATCAAATTTTATTATAAATAAGATTCAAATTCTTAACTTTTGTCACTCTACCAACCGAGGTAGTGTTGGCTCGGGGACCGCTATAGTTTATTAATTTAATTAATTTACAATGGCGGTCGCTGCATTAATAATATTAACACTTAATAAAAAAAATTTATCTTTTCAATTAAATAATAATAATATAATAATATTCATAATCAAACATATTCACGGAGAATATAATGATAGAAATATATACAGACGGCGCCTGCTCAAAAAATCCCGGTCCTGGTGCATATGCGACAATAATACTAACCAACGATAAAAAAGAAATAATATCCGAATTTAAAAAATATACTACAAACCAAGAGATGGAACTATTGGCAGCGCTCAATGCACTCAAAACATTAAAAACAATTAAAGAACCGGAACAAGAAATAAATCTATATTCAGACTCAAAATATGTAATAGACGGCATGTCTTCTTGGATGCACGGCTGGGCAAAAAATAACTGGTCAAAAGATATTGCACATAAACAGATATGGCAAGAAATTTATAAAATATATAAAAATATAAAAATTAATTGCATTTGGGTAAAAGGACATGCAAATATAAAATATAATGAAGAATGTGATAAAATAGCAAGAAAGCTAATACAATCATATTATAAAATATAAAATAAAATAATGAGGAAAACATAATGATAGAAATATACACAGACGGTTCTTATCATGAAAAACACAATCTCGGAGCATACGCAGCAATAATAATAGAAAACAATAAAGAAAAAGAAATTAGTGGACTTGAAAAAGAACCAATATCAGCTGATGAAATGGAACTATTAGCAATAGTTAAAGCCCTAGAACTAATTAAAGAATCCAAATTAAAAATAAATTTATATTCAGATTCAGAATATATAATAAGTAAAATAAACAATAAAATAGACAATTGGGCAAAAAATAACTGGCCTGAAAATATCAAACATATAAAAATATGGAAAGATTTCTATGAAATATATAAAAATTTAACTATTAAATGTACACATATGAGCAGAAATTCAAAATACATCAAAAAATGTCATCAAATGGCAAATAACTTAATTAATATAGAAATTTTAATAAAAGAATTAAACCAAAAAATAAATAGATATAATCAAAAATACAGAGAAAAAGAAAGTCATTTTAAATATAACTTAAGTCAAATTAAAAATATTATAAAATATATTCCCGAAACAAATAACATTAAAATAAAAAAAACCGATACCCCTTTTCTATCATGGGACGGAGAAGATTTTTACATACATGAAAAAAACAACAATAATGAAAACAATATATATAAATTATCTTTAGAAATACAAAATGAAAACAAATTCCCCGCAAAATTATTTAAAGATACCGATAAAATGATAAATGATTTTTTAATAGAAATTTCAAATTATATTGATCAAAATATCAATTATATCTAATCTAAAACTAAAAAGGAGAATAAAAATAGAAAGAACCGTAAAAGAAACAATAGAAATGATAAAAGAACAAATGGAAGAAACAATAATATCATTAGCAAGACAAAAATATGAATACGCCGTAGATCGTTTAATAAGAATAAAAAAAGTGATCAGAAGCGAAAATGACGAAAAAAACACATTAAAAGAAATACTTGAAAAAAAAGTTGATAAAAAAGTAAAAGAAATTATAATAAAATTAGCATCAAAAAAATTTGAACATACTACGACAATAATAACTATGTTCATAGATCATTTAGAAAATATATTAGATACAAAGATAATATACCGCAAAGAAAAATTTTTATCAAAAGATGAAATAATAGAAGAATTTCCTAAATTAAAAAAACAATTTGAAGAAGATATAAAAAACATTAAGAAAAAAATAAATATAAGTGAATTAACTACCACACAGGCAGAATTATTATCATACTTAAATGAAACATATAAATATGAAATATCATCAGGGATAGACATAGAATCAAATATATTAAAAAAAATAAGAATATCGGCACCTGACATAAAAGGAATATTCTACGAAAACACATTCGATATATAAAAAATAACATAAATAAGATAATAATTAAAAAAAACTATGAAAACAAATTACGGAAAAGAAACGATAAAATTAAATTATAAAAACAAAATTACAAGATTAAATATTTTAAATGAACTAATTAAAGAAACACAAGAAAAAATAGATAACGATTTTATAAATTATTATAAAACCGAATATCCAAAAAATATAGAAGCCTTAGAAAAATATTTACACGCGAATATCGAAAAAATAATCGCATTAAAATATGAAGACGATTACGACGGATGGTGCGATACGGTATTAATAGAAATGACAAATAACAAAAAAATATTATTTGATATCAGCAGAAACGATAATTGGGAAAAAAATAAAGAAGCAATTATATTAGAAGATATTCCCAATAAAAAAATATCAAATATTATAAGCAATATATTCGAAGAATTCCCATATATAAAAACAAAACATATATTATAAAATATACCGCTAACATTAACATTTAAAATAAGGGAGATACATATAAAATGAATGAAAATGAAAATTTAACAAATCAGTCATCAGACATGGAAGAATCAAACGAAAACGAATTTGATACGGGAGAACCAACAAAAGAAGAAAATCAAGAAGAATATTCAGAAGAAGAACCTTTAGAAGACGACTTAATATCAAGAAGGGGAAAAAGCGATTATTTAAAATTCAAAAACGGACAACCGTTATCCCATAAAGAAGCAATTTTAGCACAATGTTATATGTGTTATATCGAAGGCGCCGACGCGGGAGAACTAGACTGTATAACTACAGACTGTCCCCTATATGCATTCCAGCCATATAATTCAAATCCAAACAAAAAGAAAAGAACGATGTCGGAAGAAAACAGAAAACAGGCGGCGGAAAGAATGAGAAAAATGCACGAACAAAAAAATCTGGCAAAAATATTATAAAAAAACATTAAATTTAAATAAGAGGAATAAAATGATAAACATTAACGACGTAGAAATTAACGGACTAACCGCAATATGCAATGTTCCTGCGGAACATAATATACTTAACAGCATATATAACGACAAATTTAAAAAAGAAACAAACACGATATATATATCCTTATCAAGAACAAATAAATACGATAAAGGCAAACCGTATTTAGACGATATTATGTATCATTCCATGATGGACAGCAACACATTCCATAAAAACTTATTAATAGATCTTCCCGAAGTTTATTTAACCGTAGAAGAACAAATACAAATGGCAAATAAACTCGTTCAAATTATACACAGAAATATCAATGTGGTTATTACGGTAAACAGTATTCAGCTTATTAAACATCTTAATATATTACATATGATAAATCCTGATCCCGATAAAGACGAAGAAACAAGAAAAAAACTGTGTAAAATATTCGTCCCGAAAGAACAATTAATTCCTGCGGATAAATATAACCTATACGAATATATCAATACGGAAAATAAAAAGATTTTCGTAGAAAAAAGAGAAGTAACTAAATACGATACGGGAATAAACGCATTCGACAAAATAATCAATATGCAAAAAGATATAGAATCTAAACTTTAAAAAAGGAGCAATCAATGTCAATATTTTATAATGAAAAAACCGAAAATGTAAAAATTCCTACAATAGTTTCAGCGATAATATTATTTATAATATTCGTCATAGCAATAATCATGTATATAGCGCCGACATACGGCGTATGGTCGTCTAAAATGTCCGGCGAAGCAAAGCTGGCCAAAGCAAAATACGCGGAATATACGGCAAAAGTACGCGCAAGAGCTAAAAAAGAAGCCGCTACTTATCTTGCTCAAGCAGAAGTTGAACGGGCAGTCGGTATCGCAAAATCAATAAAAATAGTCGGAGACGCTCTAAATAAAAATCCGGGATACCTTGACTACAAATGGCTCCAGAATTTAAAAAATACTAAAAACCAGGTTATTTACGTTCCCGAAAGAAATAATAATCCATTACCGTTATTTATAAACGCAACGCCTAAAAAATAACTTTACCAAAAAGGAGAAAAAATGGGATACGAAAGCAGATTCAGATATGAATTCAGCTTAAACGCTAAATTCAAAAATATCGATAAACTTAACGAAGAAATTTCAAAATTAGATGGTATTATAAAAGACGCAAAAGTTGTAAAATATATTAAAAGATGCGATTTAAAAGAATGTTATGATATGGAAATAAAATATAGTTACGGAAAATTTACCGAAAATGAGAAATTCGCAACATTATTATCAAAATATATTACCAAAGGCAACATAAATTTAATATGGTCTGGAGAAGACGACACGACGGAATTAATAAAAGTCGAACCAAATAAAATTATAACTTTTACAAGCGTATTAGTACCAAACGATATATTAGACGATGTAAATAAATATATTAATTCACATATTAAAACATCATAATATATATAACATAAAAAATTCCGGCGGATTCATAAAAATCCGCCGGAATAAAATAACTCTACAACAAACCATTCTATTAACGATATTTATTTCTTAAAACTAACTTTACTTTTATTACTATTAGAATTAGCTTTCTTCATAACAGGTCTCGAATTTCTAGCTTTATTTTGTAAATCTTTTTTCCTATTTCCATTCTTATCTTTACCGATACTTTTAAAAGGATTTAACTTTTTCTTATCCTTACGATTATTAATATCTTTATTTCCTACTCCTTGAACGCCATTATTAACATTATTTTTCTTATTATTAACAGCTTTTACGGGACCTTGCTGTAATCCTTCAGCATTATTCTTACCGTTAACAGAACTAGAATTAATGCCAGCGACATTTTGCTGTTTATCGGCATTCTTAATATCGTTAGGTTTATCTTTAAGCATCGTATCCTTAGGCATATCTTTCTCGGAAGCGCCACCCAAACCTTCCTCTGCTTCAAGAGCCGCCGTCATCTCGGCAATTTTACTACGAAGATCGTCAGTATTACTCTTACCGCGAAGTTCGGCGGTATTACCCGTAACTCTGGGTTCGGCTTGACGAACTTCAACATATCTAACAGGCTCGACATTACGACCGGCTCTTCTAGAAGCTTCTCTTTCCCTTTCAAAATCTTCATCCGGTTGCATCACAACCCGCTGTCCATTACTATTATCAGACGTAACATCGTTTGTCTTACCAGAATCTTGCTCCGCGCCAAAAAGCCGTTTAATAGAATCAATTAAAGAACCAAGTATAGACTTTTTATTTCCATTAGAATTAACGGATTGTTTACTTGATGAACGAGAGACCTTTTGAGAATTTTTAGCCATAAATACCTCCAAATAAAACAACTAACATAAAAATAAACCAATTATATTTTATTGCTCTTACGAACATTATTTTCTTTTCCAGAACCTAAATAAAATTTAGGTTTATTATCTTTAATTTTATCCTGAATATTGCCGGAACCTAAATAAAGTTTGGGTTTATTATCTTTAATAGCCTTAACCGGATCTAACATCATAGTCTCTTCATCCGTAGGCTTATGTTTAATAAACTGTAAATTCATATCTCCGTTTTTCCCGCCCGAAAGATTAATAACATCATCTAACGCATTTTTGTTACTCATAATAAATGCCTCCAATTAAAATTATTCTTAAACTTAAAAAAATCATAAAATAAATTATAGCCAATAAATAATAAAATTACAAATTTAGATTATGGAAATCAAAACACTAAAGAAAATACAAGAAGAATTATTAAATTCAATGGAAAAATATAAATTCTACAACAATAAATATTTTGACAAATTCTTCGGCGACGGTAAAACAGAAAGATTACCGCTCAATATAGATCATCAAAAAAAAGAAGATATAGAAATACCGACGGAAATAGAAGACTTTTGTAAAAAAAACAACCTAAAAATTATAAATTATAAAAAGGGATTAGTAAAACCTCAAAATTCAAAAAATATATATAAAATAAACCATTTTATAAAAGATAACGAATTAAAAAAAATATTTACAAACGATATAAACAGAGCCGAATTATCAGATACAAAAGTAATCTTTACCAGAAAACATATAGATATTATAAATATGTCGACCAACAAAAATTGGAACTCATGCACAAATCTATACAATAAAGAAAAAGATATATATGAAATTCCCAGAATGTTAATATCTTTAATTGCAGATTCTAAGGTTATAATCGGATATCTTGTAAATAACGACGACGACGAAATAATAAATCCCCACGGACGAATGTATATATATTTATCCTTTAACGAAAAAAATAATAAAGAATTATTTTATCCTTCAATTACAACATATGGAAATTTTCCAAAATATATCAGAAAACAAGTAAAAACATTCATAGAAGAAAATATTAATAAAAACACGGATGAAGGAGAATATTATTTTTGCGATACAAATAAATTTTATGTATATAACAACATAGAAAGCCTTATAAAAAATCATAAATTAATAGAAAAAGAAAAAATAAAAGATAAATATAAAAATATTAAACTACAATTTAACAATCTGGGACTATACATAAAAAAAGAAGAAGAAAAAATTAAAATAACGACAAATTTAGAAATTAACAAATTAGATTTCGGAATAGAATCATTAAAAGAATACTTTGATTTCCCTGAAAACCATCTTGAAAATATTTTTTTAGACATAAATACGACATTTAAAAATTTCAAAGGCCTTCCCGAAAAAATATCAAATTTAACTATAAAAAAATACGGATATATAAATAAAAAAAATAAAGAAGAATTCAGCTTCGGAAAAGATTTAAAAGAAATAGACAATATAAACGACTATATAACAAACGAAAATATTTACGAAAGACCGGAATATAAAGATATTTATAATTTTCCAATAATTAACCGCAGTATAAACGATTCGATAGGAATAAACAACTTAAAAAAACTTATCGAATACGATAAACTAAAATTCATAAAAAAAACAATAAATATTTAAAATAATCCCTGCGTTGAAATACCGACGGAAATATAAAAATCTTCCAAATAATTTAAATCTTCCGGCCATCTTTTAGGAACCGTAATACTATTATTGAACACAAGCCATGCAAGAATAATAACAACCGGTTCTCTATATAAAACAGATTCGGTTCTCTTTTTATTTAACACATCGCAAAAAAAAGAATTCTTAGAAATAAAACTATACAATTTATCAAAATTTACTTCATCTTTTTCTAATAAATCAAAATAAACATCAATAATCTTATTGCCAAACACGGTATCGGCAACGACATCATCAATCCCGGTAATAGACATATATATCTTTACGGAACTATCAAACAAATCTTCTTTAAAAAAATTTTTCATCATAATAAAACATATTATATAATTATAAAATAAAATACAACAATCAAAACAGGAGAAAAAACCATGGAAAACACGGAAATTACAAAAGAAGAATATGAAACATTAAATAAATCCTTTAAAGAAACAACGGAAAAATTAGAAGAAATCAAAAAAAAAGTAAAAGAAAATTATCATGAATATATGAAAATGAAATATCCCGATAAATTTGAAAAACTAGAAAAATTCATAAATAAAAAAATAACAAGATTAATACCGACAGAATACGAAGGCGAGAACGGAGAATGGGCAGACGCAATCATGATAAATACATTATGCGATAACAATACTCCTATCGAACAATGTATGAAAGAATTTGAAATAAGAAAAAATTCCAACTGGCTATATAACGGATATGCAAATGAACTAGAAAAAGTAACGGATAAAGAAATAAAAGAAATTTTAACATTATTTTATGATGAATTCCCATATGTAAATACGGAATATGTCGAATAAAACAATTAAACCAATCCCTATAAAATATAAAAACAAACATTATGGAAAATACAAATACGGAAAACAGATATAACAAATTACTGATTTCTCTTGAAAAAGAAAAACAAAAAATTAAAAAAATAAAAGAAGAAATCGAATCAAATTATTGCAATCATATCAAAGAAAAATATCCCGAAAATTTTGTAAAATTAGAAGATTTTTTAAAAAAACCTATAATAAACATAACACCAATAGAATACATTAACGAAGACAATCAATGGGCAGATATGATTAAAATAATTGTACACAATAAAAACGATAAAATATTTAATTTTTGTATAAGAGAATTTGAAATACAATCCAGCAAAAACTGGAATCACAATAAACATAAAGAAGGGATAGAAACAACAGAAAACAAAGAAATAAATAATATACTAAAATTATTCTATCATAATCTTCCTTACACAAACACAGCATATAAAGACTATGACTAATAACTTAATAAACAAAATAATTTTAAAAAATATATCCGGTTCCCAATTATACGGAACGAATACGCCCGATTCCGATCAAGATTACAACGGCATATTCATGCCTGCGGAACAATATATATTCGGACTTTTAAGATTAACCGAAGAATCCGAAGACGGAACGGTAATAAAAAAAGACGAAAATAATAAAAACACTAAAGACTCCGTAGATATAAAACTATTCGAAATAAGAAAATTTATAAATCTGGCGCTCAAATGTAATCCAAACATTTTAGAAATGTTATTTATAAACGATAAAAATATAATAAAATCATCGCAAGAATATAAAACGATAAAAAAAAATTATAATAAATTTTTATCAAAAAAATCAATATACAAAAGATTCGGAGAATATGCAAAAACACAAAGACACAAAATGGTAATTAAATTAGAACATTATAATTTATATAAAGAATTCGAAAATGAATACAATACGCTAATCAAAGAAAACGAAAATTATAAAGATGAATTAATCTCATTACTAATAGAACGCAAACTCATAAACAATCTCAAAATTAAAAAAGACAACATAGAATTCGCAGACACACACTTTACAAAATCACATACATTATACAAATGTTATAAACAAATAAAAGAAAAATTAAACAAAATAACCAACCGTAAAGAATTAATATCAAAATACGGCTACGACACAAAATTCGCAAGCCACTATATACGGCTCCTGCTCGAAGGAATAGAACTGCTAGAAACCGGTAAATTAGAATTTCCATTAAAATACGCCGACAAAATTAAACAAATAAAATCCGGCGGATATTCATTAAATGAAATTTTAAAAGAAGGCGAAAATATAGAAAAAAAACTAAATACATCATATGAAAATTCAAAAGTCAGAGATCATGCAGATTTTGATTTCTTAAATAATATGACGATTAAAATATTGAAAAACCACTATTGTAAAGAAAATAAAAATGAAAATTAAAATTTTAGACGAATCATTCACGGATTTTGAAGGCTCGTGCGAAGAATACGGCGAATGGAGCGGTCAAACCTACCATGACATAAAAGGAGCCGTAAAAGTTACCGAAAAAGAACATTACGACCTAGAAGTAAACGACAATCTTCTAAATAAAGAAGTTTATCTATTATATATCCTATATAAAACGGGAGATTCATTCGGAGATTCTTCGGGTAAAATAGAATATCTAGATGTTTTCAAAAATTACGACAAAGCCGAAGAAGTAAAAAAAATTATAGAAGAAGATTATAAAATAAAACCAGATTATACATTCGAACCTGGTAGTATGGATCTATTCTACATAAAAGAAAACGGAAATCAGGCTAAAATTCCAACCTATATATATAAAGGATACTTCGAATATCTCGAATCGGTAAATATAGAAAAAATCCTGATTAAAAAAAAATAGCAATAAAAAAAATTATCGACATATCAAATTTTACTTGAAAAAAAAAATAAAAAAAAATAAAACAATTAATAAAATAATTAATCAAAAATAATCAAAAATGACCGAATTAATACCGCTAGGAATAAACGGATTTTTTCCATATAACGGACGGCAAACCGCCTGTTATTTAATTATAAAAGAAGATACAGTCATTATCCTAGACGCGGGAACCGGTATAAGCAGACTCTTATCCGAAAAAATAAAAGAAATAATAAAAGATAAAGAAATAAATATAATATTATCGCATTACCATTTAGATCATATATGCGGGCTTTCATATTTAACGGGACTACAATTAAACACAAAAGTTAAATTATATTGCCCAATATATCCTATGGTAAAAACAAAAAACATAAAAGCGTTAAAAACATTACTTTCTATGCCGTTATTTTCCTTAAGTTTTAAAAATCTGCCAATAAAAGAAGTAATAGAAATAAAAAACGATAATTTTAAAATAAACGACATAAATATAGAATTAATTAACCAGCATCACCCAAACGGTTCCATAGGAATAAAAATAAATAACGAAATCGCATATATTACAGATACGATAATATCGGATAAAACGGCAGATTTCGTAAAAAACATACAATTACTGCTCCATGAAATATGGATCGTAAAAGACGAACAAAAACTAATCCGAAAAGAATCCAACGGCATACACCCAAGCAAAAAACATTCTTATGAAACAGGCGTAATAAAAATAATTAAAAAATCTCAATGCAAACAATTCATGCCGATACATATACCGCCATGGCACTCACAACAAGATATAACAAAATTAATCAACAGAATCAGAGAAAACGAAATAAACACAATACATACAAAAGAATTAAAAAGAATAATAATATAATTAACATCAAAAAGATACCACTCAAAAATCTTTATTTAATTATAAATAAAATAAAAACAAATTAAACTTAATATATTAAAAAATAATTTAAAATCATTAATTTAAGGAGAAAAAAACATGAAAAAAATTTTATTAACGCTACTTTTTATTTTAACTTTAACAATATCGGCTAAAAATGTATTCGCCTACAAAGGACTGCCGTTTACTTACGCCGGATTCAGCAATAGCAATCAAATGTACAAAAAAATTAAAAACAGCTATTATGATTATAAGCTAGGTAACTACTTTGGCAACCATTTTGTAAATAAATACGGCAATGATATAGGTTTCGGCTTTTACATAATAAAAGATTATAATAGCGATACCTGCGCATTATTGCTAAATATGTATCATCTAACTAGGAATAACACATTAAATGCCAATATTGCATTCTCTATGTATAAACCGGGATTAATTTGCGATTCATATAGTATAGATAAACGTTTAAAAAGAGATGTAGTCATCATATTAAACCGTAAAAATAAATTATTCCCCCTGTTTGAAAAAATGGCAAAACAGGAACGCAATAATTAATTAAAAAAAGGAATAAAAAATGAAAAATATTGATTTTTTAAAACTAACTATCTATTCATCAATCTTCACAGGTAACATCATCTTTTGGATTTTAATAATACACATTTTTTTGTCAATCACCCCGTCCTTACGGACGGGGCTTGTCGGTGACGACAAGATATCTAATGGTTGATTAGGGGGCATTTAATTATAAAAATTAAATCGCAGAAGTTATTAACAAGACGGATAACCAACACACCTACGGATTCTCTAGTCCGTAGCAACTGTGGTCCGTTATTAAACAGAGAGGAAACTCTCAGTGTGGCGGACTTAAAAACGGTTAATAACAATCCCGAAGAAAACCTACTCCAACAATGGAGAGAAAAGTTTAATATTAACTTCAATTAAAAGGTAAAAAATGAAATTTTATGTTTATGTAGTAAACAAAAATGGTAAACCGTTAATGCCTACGAGTCCCGCAAAAGCTCGCAGACTATTAAAAGCAGGTAAGGCCAAAGTAATTAAAAGAACTCCGTTTACTATTCAATTAATTTACGGTAGCTCTGGTTATAAACAAGATATAAAATTAGGCGTCGATACCGGTTACAAACACATAGGTTTATCGGCAATATCGGACACCAAAGAACTCTTTAGTTCCAAAATAAAATTAAGAACAGATATACCAAAACTTTTATCCGAAAGAAGACAATACCGCAGAACTCGCAGAAACAGGCTCTGGTATCGAAAATCAAGATTCTTAAACCGCAATATTAAAACCGGTTGGCTCGCTCCAAGTATCCAGCATAAATTAGATAGTCATATCAAAACAATAGAATTTATCAAATCTATATTACCGATATCTAAAATTATTATTGAAGTAGCAGCTTTCGATATTCAAAGGATTAAAAATCCTAATATATCCGGTATTGAATATCAAAATGGAGAACAATCAAGTTTTTGGAATATAAGGGAGTATGTTCTTTATAGAGATAATCATAAATGCCAACATTGTGGCAAAAGTAATACAATTCTTAATGTTCATCACATCGAAAGCCGTCAGACAGGCGGGGATAGACCAGATAACCTAATAACCTTATGCAAAACTTGTCATAAAGCTTATCACAAAGACAAACTCAAATTATCTATTAAAAAGCATAAAACCTTTAAAGCCGAGACGGTAATGTCTATTTTACGCTGGAAAATAGCTAATAAACTGCGAAAATTAGGCAATACTATTAGCATTACTTACGGCTATATTACCAAATCAACCCGTATAGTATTAAAACTCAATAAATCTCATTCTAACGACGCTTTCTGTATAGCAAACGGAAATAAGCAAGAAAGGACAAATATTATTAATGGTTCTTTTAATCGCAGGCAAAACAGATGTACACAACTTAACCGTAAAGGTTTTAAACCATCTGTCAAAAAACAAAAATATAAATTTCAACCTAATAATTTAATAAAATTTAACAATAAAACTTATATTATTAAAGGCATACAGAATTTAGGTAAATATATTAAACTTGCGGGTTTAAAAAAGCCCGTTAAAACAGAGTTAGTCAATTTAATTAAATACGGCAAAGGATTACAATTCATTCCCACATTGTAAAGACAAGGTCTTCTTGCTGATTTTAAATAAATAATTAATATAATTAAGGAGAAACATGAAACTTAAAGAACTTATCGAAAAATACAATTTCGAGGAAGTATTCCAAAAACTAATCGAATTATATCCTAAAGAAGAAAAAAACAAAAAAGGATATAAAAACGCCTATACCGAAATGAAAGAGTTAACAAACAGCAATATAGAAGTTAACCCTAAATCTAAAATCATTGTCGAATATATCAAAAAAGATAAACTTATAGAAGAACCATATTGGTCGGTATCTCTTTTAGAAAATAACATGAGATATGCTATCGAACTTTCACAATGGAAAGATCTTATGAATTATAATTGCAAAATAAAAAACATGGAAGAAATAGATTTTCTGGCCCATGTAATATGGGAATTAACTTTTATGGGATATAGCCAAAAAGAAATAAAAAAAGAATATGACGAAATAACTAAACTAGCCGATAAAGCCAAAAAAGAAACATCTAAAAAAAAATACACAGAAAAACAAGGAAAAAATTCATGAAAACAAAATTTGAAATATGGCTTGAAAAAGCCGATTTTTATGAAATTTATAAAGATAAAACCGGCGAATACATAAAATTTCCATTCCGCTCAAAAAAAGAAGCCCTAGAACTATTAGAACGCAACGACATTAACCAGACAACAAAAAAAATCATAAAAGAAGTAATCAAAGATTATGACGAGCAAGGACTCAATGAAATTTATCCCGTAACAGGCCTAAGTTGCGAAAAAAATAAAAAAGGGCTTTGGGAAATAGACAGAAACGGGATCTGGTAAAAAATAACAAAAAAACAAAAGGAAAAATTATATGGAACAATACAGAAAAATAAAAAATATAAAAATACCTATAGAAATGATAAAAAAAATAATGTTAGATATCAATAAAATAGGATATGAACAAACATCAGAAAAATGGGGAATAAAATTAAAAACATTAAATTTATTATGCCAAAATAAAAAAACAAAAAAAACCGAAGAAGAAATAATAGTTAGAAATACAATGTCCGAAGAAGAACGAAAAAAATGGATAAATGAAATGATACTAAAAGAAGAAGAAAATTTTAAAATATACGGAACATATCAATTCCCAATAAAATCAAAACACAATAAAAACAATAAAGACATACCTGAAATACAAAATATAACACACGATATAGAAGAAGATTACCTAGACAGAACATTTTAAAAAAATATACAAAATTATTCCTTTCTTATTCAAAACTATTATTCTTTTTATATTATTTTTTTAAATTTTTTCTCATTTTTGAGAAAAAATTTTTTGTTTTTTCTTTTTTTTTATTTTTTTATATAACTAAATAATATTAGGAGACAAAAATGTCAAAAGAAAAAAAGATTAATGTTTTAGACATAATCTGCGTAAACTGCGAAGAGCTACATAACGGCAAATGCAGACGAGGATATGAATTAAAAGAGGATAACTGTAAAGATTATTCCGTCATAATAACCACACCTGAAATGTATGAACATAAAGTAAGAGAAAACGAAAAAGATATAAAACAAGAAATTAAAAATAATTAAAAATAAAATATCATCATGGAGAATCCCATGTCAGAACAAACTAATATCCTAAAACCCAAACTGCTTACCGCCAAAGAAGCGGGCGAATATCTAAATTTATCCGCCTTTACCGTATGGAAACTTGCCAATGAACGCAAAATAGCGTTTATTAACGCAAGTTCCGGCAGTAAAAATGAACGCAAATTATTTTTAATCGAAGACTTAAACGATTTTGTTTTCAAAAACAGAATCCCCGATATAACAGAAACCTTACAAAACACAAGAAAATCGGGATCAGGCAGACCGCCTAAAAAATAAAATAAATAATTAAATAAGAGGAAAATATAATGAAAAAATTTATATTAATATTACTATTTTTAATTTTTACCGTCATTATCTCATCTAAAACTTCCTTTGCTAAAGATTCCAATAAATACGCGGTAACGCCGTTCACATACGCCGGATTCAGCAACAGCGGAAAAATATACAACTTTTTAGGCGTATATAATATGAATATGGGTATATTCTTAGGAAGAAAATTTGTAAAAAAATATAACGGACAAATAGGATTTGGCTACTACATCTTAAAACATAATAAAAATAATAAATGCGATATATTAATTAATATGATGCATTTAACATCGGAAAACATGTTAGACGCAAATATAGCATACAGCATATATACGCCCAATGTAAAATGCACGCCAAACGAAATAAATTACAGATTAAAAAGAGACGCCGATATAATATTATCTATTAAAAATAAAATAATAAAATTATTTAATCATCTTGCAAAAAAAGATTCAGGTAAATAAATATATACGATAAAATAAATAAATCAACAAAGGAGATAAAAAATGGATTGCATAAAATTTTTATATGAATTTTCGGAAGATTTTGAAATAACCGATATAAAAAAATTAAATAAAACAATAGAATCAGACATAGACATTAATTGCGATTTAAAAGAATATAAGTTCTCAAAAATAAAAAATACTCAAAACTATAAAATAGTTTATCAGCATGCAAACATAAAAATAATAAACGACGACGAAAACTATGCAAAAATAATATCAAATTTCGTCAAAAGCGGATATATGGATATAATATTCACAGAAGAATTCGGCACAATATGGGGATACAGAATATATAAAAATAAAACAGAAGCTTTAAAGTTTATAGCATTTCCAGAAAGCGCATCAAACGAATGTCTTAATGAAGGAACGCTAATAATAGATTGAATTATCAATTTCTACTTGATATTCAAAATAATATAATATATAATACAATCAATTTCCTAAAAACACATTAAAAACACGCATATATTATGAATGAATATCAAGACGACAAAAATAGTTATCCTAAAAAAACACGAAAAATTTCCTTGTCAATAATAATACCGGCATACAACGAAGAAAAAAGAATAAAAAAAACTATAACTGTTTTAAGATCTTACCTTAAAAAACAAAAATATTCATATGAAATAATAATAGTAAACGACGGAAGTACCGACCAAACGCTCGAAATTTTAAAAAACTTTATAGCAGCAGATTTAAGAGTAATAACCGTTACTAAAAGCGGAAAAGGAAACGCAATAAAAGAAGGAATCCTATCCGCAGAAGAAGAAAACGAATACATATTTTTTATGGACGCCGATCTTTCTACAAAAATAGACGAAATTGAAAATTTTATAAATATTTTTAAATCAGAACCCAAAACGGATATTATAATAGGTTCAAGATATATACCTTCGGAAACATCCGTCATACAACCTCTTTTTAGAAGTTTAACGGGCAAAGTATTCAGCATACTAAAATCCAAATTACTTAAAATTGACGTTTATGACTCCCAATGCGGATTCAAAGCATTTAAAACAAAAACCGCAAAAACAATATTTAAAAAATCGGCAATCAAAGGATTTTCATTCGACGTCGAAATTCTTTATATAGCCTCGCTAAACAATATTCAAATAAAAGAAACAAGCGTAAACTGGCAACACAAAACCGGCGGACATGTCAATCCTCTTACAACATCGATACCGATGTTTATTGAACTTATAACAATATTTGCGAATAAAAATAAATACCTGCTACAATAAGTAAACTCATAAAAACTTAATTGCAAAAAAATCTATATTAATAAAGGTAAACTATGAAATTTTACGATTCAAAAAAATTAATAGAAGAATGGTTAAAAATACACAGAATAAGTGATTATATTATAAGAAACAATAATACGGTAGATGTAAACAGAAGCATATATTTATATAACAGCAATATAACAGAAATACCAATAAAATTTAATACAATAGACGGTTCAATAGATTTATCTCATAACCTGCTTGTAAATTTAGATTTCATGCCAAAAGAAATTACCGGTTACATAGATATACGCGATAATGAACCGCTTACAAATCTAAATTCTTTACCAAAAAAAATAACACATTTATTAATATCATCCTGCACATTAAAAGATTTTACCGAATTACCAAAAGAAATAAATGAACTTACAATTAAATTAAATAAACACATACCATTATTTGACGGAATACCTGAAAATATAAAAAACGGAATAGAATTACAATACAATTATAAAAAATTATATCCAGAAGTTTTAGATACAATTATACAATATTTCAGAAAAAACGGACTAGAAAAAGGAATTAAACTATTATTAAATATTAAACAAAAATCCGATGAAGAAAATTATAAAGAATTATTCGAAGATATATTAATTCCATATCTAATAAACGACGAAATAAATTCAAAAATATTATTTACAAAATACAATATTTGGAATATATTAAATTACAATAAAACAAATTATAAAAGCAATCATAGTTCGTCGGATACATTTTTCACAATTAATCAAAACAGACGAAATGCAACCATAGAAAATATAAACAACTATATTAATAACAAAGTTAAAGGACAAAAGGAAGCAATAAAAGTACTTTCATATTCAATTTTTAAATTTTTAAATAAAAAAAATAATCAATATGGAGAACATGTATTATTAATAGGAAACTCAGGAACCGGAAAAACAGAAATGGTCAACACATTTGAAAGATATGCAAATGAAAATCAGCTAAATCTCAGAATAGTAAAAAAAAATATAACTAATATAAGCACAACAGGATACAAAGGCGAAGACATAAACGATATTTTGCCAAATATTAGCAGAAACGAAAAAGCTATTATCTATTTAGACGAATTTGATAAATTATTCGGCATACATGCACCAGATTTACGATCAACTTCAACACAAGTATTATTTAATATAATGACATTTTTAGAAGATCCGAGATACCTATTTATATTTTCGGGAGTATTTAAAGATATAGATAAAGAAGGAAAATTAAATAAACAAAAACTAGGATTTATAAAACAAAAAGATACAAAGAAAAAAAAATCGGTAATTGAATTAACTAACAACATTATGAAATACGCCGATGAAAATCCTGAATTTTTAGGCAGAATCCCTCATATAATTAAATTAAACGATATAAATGAAGATACTATAAAAGAAATTATAAATGATAAAATAGAAGAATTTACCAAAAACCTTAATAATACGGTAAAAATAGATTCTAAACTAAAAAACATAATATTAGATATTTATAAAACAGACGAATCGGCTAAATTATACGGCGTAAGATTTTTAAATAAAATATTTTCTAAATTAGAAATCGAAGTTACATATAACAATAAAAATCCTCAAAAAACTATAGAAAATTTATTATACGATATGTTAGACGAACCAAACAATAAAATAAAAATTGAAAAATCAAAAACAGATATACAAAAAACACACACACATTAACCAAATAAAATTAAAAAATATCATGAAAAAAAATAAAACAATATTTAAAAAAGGCGACACTATACACTGGAACGATCCCGATCACGGAATATCCTCAGGAAAATATAAAATTGCGGATATATATTGTGAAAATGAAAACGAAATAAATGAAGATACCATATTTTTAATAAAAGGAATAGGTAAAAATATAGGAGAAGCCGAAGTCGTTCAATCGGAAATAAAAAAAATAAAATAATTAATTTCTATAATCAAAAAAGGAAAAATAATTATGGACCAGACGACAAATGCTAAAAAAATAGGACAAAAAATAAAAAAATTACGAAAAAAAAATAAACTTACACAAAAACAAATAGCGGATTTTTTAGATTCAAACCAAACTTATATTTCAAAAATAGAACAAGGGAAAAAAAATATTAATATTAATTCGCTCGAAAAAATAGCAAACCTTTTCGGTTACTCAATAAACTACTTCACAAACAAAAATAATAAAAATCATAAATACGATCCCATAAAACAAACATTAAAATTATATGTAAAAAATATAACAAATGAAGATTTAAAAGTAATGGAAAATATAAATAAAATAGCCATAAATATTTTCGAATCAATGACAGAACTCATATATAATAAATAAAACTAAAACTATGAAAAAAATAATATCCAATTACTTCTTTACGCTCAAAGACGGATTAAAAGTAAGAAAAGAAGAAGAAAATATAGTATTTATATTTTCACTATTAATTATCTCAATCCTGCTATCGATAATCAGTAAAAATAGCATAATAACAACAAAAAATTCCGATATACTCTTAACGACAATAATTTTTACGGCAATAATAATAATTCATATTGTGATAACAATTTTTTTATATCTAATTTTAAATAACAATAATATAAAACAATTAAAAAAAGAAATATTTCTTACTAAGAAAAATAAAACAATAAATTTTAACAAATATCAAATCACAAAATTCGACTTTATTATCGTCAATTTATTCTACATAATAGAAATAGGCTTAATATTAATCTCACTAACAATAATAATACTAACATATAATAAATTCATTGCCGGTAATATAAAAATAAACTACATAATAAACACAATACTATCCACGCTATTTATATTTATATCATATTATTTTATAAGTTTATTATTTTGGATAACATCACTAACATATAAAATAATTTTATTCGCAAATTCAAAAAAGTAATCAAAAGAGGACAAAAAAATGAACGAATCAGCATTTATAGCATTAAAAATTAAAGATCAATATAAGGGAATATATTGTCATAATAAAGGATATCCGGAACACGCAGGCAAAATATTATATAAAAATTACAATAACGAAGAAAAAATAAAAAAATTAATAGAATTAGGAGATATAGTACATTTAGACAAAAGTATAGACCAGCCCAAAGAAGAAGATTTATCAAAAAATCCCATTCCGGGATATACTATATCATATCATCGGGATTATAAAGAAAAATGGGAAGAATGCTCTCCGATAAGATTCCAAGATAAAAAATCATTAATAGAATATATAAAATTAGATTCAAACACAAAATATATTTATGTGTTCGAAAACAATGAATGGGAATTTACGGAAATAATAGAACAAACAATTGAAAATACAAAAAAATTAAAAACTGTATTAAAAAAATAAAGGAGACAAAAAA